>ERZ809074.100-NODE-100-length-141750-cov-16.714909_pt1 | contig 141750 bp, 130 predicted proteins | sample MGYA00520795_ERZ809074 | MGnify/ENA primary metagenome ERZ809074 (study PRJEB31570, sample SAMEA3212989) | Homo sapiens | biome: human-gut; feature: human gut; material: fecal | place: Sweden | collected 2011 ... | reverse complement strand
CCTGCGTTATCTGTTCTATCGCACGGTAACACCCGGCGCCGATTCCGGCGCCGAGCACCAGCGACAACAGATTCGACACGATTCGCGTTTTCTTATCTGTCATTTTTTATCTCTCCTATCAGAATACAATCTCCGTTTCGTCGATCACTATGCTTTCCACGCCCTTCTGCCCGAGAATCGTGCTTGCGTCTAACGTTATATTGAATGTCGCCAGCTGCTTTCCGCCGTTCGACTCGTACATAATTACTTCATACGCATTCCCGCTATATCCCGATATCGCCGTAATGAGTTTGTTTTTCTTCGCGTTGTCGTTTCCGTACAATGCCGCACCCCACTCGCTTCCAAAATATGCTGTATAGCCATCTCCGACTCCGCCCGAATATTCTTTCAATGCGCTCGCCGTAAGTCCTGCGTTCGTGATTGCCGTCTTAAATGCTTCCGTTGGCTTGATCGTGTAGTATTCCGATTTGTCCGTGTTTTCACGCGTATAGACCGTTGACTTATTCACTGTCAGGCTCGCTACCCCTTCCGGGCTCGTAGCAAAGTTCGGGGTTATCGATGCCGTTGTGTTCGTGCTGCTTACCTCATAATGAAAATTTCCGTGCAGACCGAACGAATAGCCCGTCGTCCGCTGCAAATACTCCACCGTACACGTCGCATACGCGCTTGTATTATCCCGCGACGTCGCTTTTACGATGATCTGTTCCCCGAACGCCGCCACGTTCTCCACGACTGCCGTCAACGCTCCGTCCGCGCTCGGCGTTACCGTCGCATACTCCGTCACCGTTTTACCCGTCGCCCATGTCGAGCTTGCGTTTTTGAAAGCTATCGTCCAATCCACTTTTTTATTCGCCGCGTCCGCAGGCGTGATCGTTGCCGTCAATGTGTATGCCGTTTCCGCCAATGGCGATACCCCATAATCCTCGTATTGACTCGAAGCAAGCTTCACCGCCGCAAGGCGGATCCCGTGGCTCACGCCCGCCTCCGTGCTTACCTCGCCTCCGCCGCTATCCTCCGGCTTTTCTTCTCCGCCCGGCGTTTCTTCTACCGGCGGTTTCTCTGCACCCCAATTATAATGGTGCTGCAACAATCCCCCGCAGATCCCGCCCGCCAAAATCAGTGCCAATGCACACGCGATCCCGCCTACTACCTGCTTTACCTTGCTTTCGCCTGCCTTTTTTACTGCCATTTTTTATTTCTCCTTTTTCCCGTTTCCGGGTTTTTTTACTGTTTTTCTTCCTCCCGGCAGGACGATTCTCACCGTCCCGCCTTCGTGGAAGATTAAGAGGGCTTTTTCTTTACTTGTCAGCCCTTTGGCAGCGGGACTCACGCGCCCGCTATACGGTAGCCGGATCTCTCTACTGCTGGTTTTTAGTGTACCTTCACTTGGGGCGGGACTTGCGGCGCCCGCTATGCCGGTTAAATATGATAAGGAAGTTTTTGTATAAGCTATTTTTTTATTGCGCTTCCCGCGCCTCCCCCTCCGGATCGATTGCCTGTTCCAGACATCTGATCGCCTCCGACAGCCGTTCCTCCGCCTGCGTCAGCGCGTCTAACCTCTGCACCGCTTTCGCTCCGTACGCGCTGTATATCTGTCCCGCGCTTAACTGCTGGATCACTTCCGCCGCTTCGTCTATTTGAAATAGCAGCCGCGTGTCCTCCAACTGCAACCGATCCCGCAAGATTTCTGTTTTATCACGCCTCTTCATTCTCCGCCTCCTCGATTGCTTCCTTTATCGCTTCGATTGACTTCGTCAGTTCCTGCACCTCGTACCAATACGTTCCCACCTGCACGAACGCCCCGTCTTTCGTACTCTCTTTCATATCCCGCAAAACTGCCGCTGCATATCTCAACTCCGACAGCTTTTCCGTCCGTCTCTTGCGGGCGGGTACGGAATACTCTTCATATTCTTCCGCCCCTTCTCCTTGCGCTTCTCGGATTCGTTCGATTAAATACGCGATTCCGAACGCCATCAATACACCCAGCAACGACGAAAACATTACCAAAATTATCATATCTCCGCTCATTTGCTTCCTCCTCCCTTATTTCCCGTATTTCTTTTTGCCGTCCGAAAACTTCACTACTTTTGTTTCTTTTTCGCCGGCTTTCCTTTTGCCTTCGATTTTGCTTTCGGCGCTTTTTCAACCGACTTCGGCACCTCGTACCCGTGCTTTTTTGCCCAGCCATACGCCCCCCGCTCCGTTTTCCAATTATTCGGCGCGCTATGCAGTACCGTGTTTTCTTTCGCAGTTTTCAATCCGTAATACTGCGTCGGCTGCCCTCGATTGATACAATACGTCTTTACTTTCAGTTTCTCGCTCATGCTTGCGACCTCCTCCGACCTCTCTTTTGCCTTCTGCGCCTCGCTTACCTCTCCGCAGGTGATTCTTTGACCTCGACCGCTTTTGCTTCGCCTGCCCCGCGCTGGGGACGCGCTATGCCTTCAAATCGTGTATATTACAAATAGTAATAATCACTATTCGCGTTAATACTACCACAAATATCACTCTTTGTCAAGTACTATTTGTGATTTTTTTTATTTTCTTTTATTTCTAACTGTACTATAATTGCTTTTTTAGATATTATTGTAAGCGGAGGTAGCGAATGTTTAGAGAAAAATTAAAAATGTTGAGAGAAGGAGAGGAACTTTCCCAAGCCAAATTTGCGCAAGCGATGGGTTTTTCTCAATCGTCTATTGCTTCATGGGAAAACGGAACAAGAGAACCCGGGATTAATACTCTTATAAAAATAGCCCAATATTTCAATACGTCAGTAGATTATCTTGTCGGATTGCCTACGACAACAATAAAAACAGAAAAGTCCGCCCCGCTTCCGCAGGATGAGCAAGAATTTTTAACTATGTATCGGGCTTTACCCTCATACTTAAAAGATTCTATCTTCTCCGAGTTGAAAGGTATGTATAAAGCATATCTGGCTTCCAAATCGGAAAAAACTACGCGGAGGGCTTGACAGTGAACATCGGCAACAGAATTAAAGAATTACGCGTTGAAAAAAAGATCAATCAAAAAGAAATTGCAGCCCTATTGAACGTTACTCAACAGACTTACAGCGATTATGAAACCGGTCAAACAAATCCAAGCTATGAAGTCTTAAATTTAATCGCCGATTTTTTCCAATGTTCAACTGATTACCTCCTCGGGCGAGAGGACGATCTCGGCGTCATTCGCATTTATCCCCAAACAGACAAACTCGACGCTCTGAACGCCGACGAGCAAAAAATCATCGACTTTATAAGAAAAAATCCGCCGCTGAACGCGACGGATTGGATAGAACTTTATGCGGAGCTACCCCGCTATATGCAGGAAAGCATTTTTGCCGAGCTTCGCGGTATGCACTTAGGATTTAAGGCTGCAAAAACAAAAAACGCCGCTAAAAAATAACTTTACGGAGGAAAAACTTATGCCTACCACTCCTATTTTTTGTCCCTGTTGCAGAAGTATGCGTGTTGAATTTGTAACGGAATATCATCAAGCGCTCGGACTTCGTTTTTTGCGAAAAGTCCTTCGATTTTTCCTATATGCCTTCCTGATCTTCTTTGTCCTTAATCTGCTTCCCCTCGCCTCCTTTAACGAGGAACTTATAAAGGCATTAATGAAAGAGGAATCTTTTTCTCTTCTCATGATCTTATTGCTTGCGATTGGAAGCTCGCTTTGCAGCTTAATGATTTTTTTAACCGAATCGAAAACGCATATCAAAGCGATCTGCCGTGACTGCGGAAACCTTTGGAACTTAAACTGACGAGGAAAAAACTCATGGAAACGAAATTAAAGCTTTTTAACGAAAAGACTGTCCGCACCGCCTGGAACGCGGAAGAAGAAGAATGGTATTTCTCCGTCGTGGACGTTTGTAACGTTTTGACGGACAGCGCGGACTATAACACCGCGCGGAAGTATTGGAATAAATTAAAACAACGCCTCAACGAGGAAGGCAGCGAACTGGTGACAATTTGTCACCAGTTGAAAATGCAGGCAGCCGATGGCAAAATGCGCATGACCGACGTACTCAATACAAAAGGCGTGCTGCGGCTTATTCAGTCGATCCCCTCGCCGAAAGCCGAACCTTTTAAGATCTGGCTCGCGCAGATCGGCGCGGAACGCCTGGACGAGATCGCCGATCCCGAAAAGGCGATTCAGCGCGGCACGGCATACTACCGCGAAAAGGGATATTCAGACGAGTGGATCCGTCAGCGGCTTCGCACCATCGAGATCAGAAAGAATCTCACCGACGAATGGAGCGCCCGCGGCGTGGAAACGGATCTCGAATACGCAATACTCACAAACGACATGACGAAAGCGTGGTCGGGACTGTCCGTGAAGGAATACAAAGCCCTGAAAGGCTTGAAGAAAGAGAATCTCCGGGACAATATGACCGATCTCGAACTCGTTTTCAATATGCTGGCAGAGGTAACGACGACGCGGCTCTCCCAAAAAGAAAAACCGGAAGGATTTGAGGAAAGTCGGAAGGTAGCGAAAAAAGGCGGCGAAGCGACAAAACAAGCGCGGAAAAGCATTGAAAAAGTTATCGGCGAAAAAATCGTTTCCCCTCTGAACGCTTCGGAGAAAGAAAAGCTCGTCACTGACAAAGCCAAAGAACTCCCCGTTTTGAACGACGAAGAATAATTGCGGGACAAACTTCAAGCCGTAAATTTTTTTAATAAAAAATTTCGGCTTGTAAAGTATATTTTTATTTTTGTTAAAAAACGTCCTATAATTTATCCATAAATTTCCACTCAGGAGGACGAATTTATGGATAAATTCGAAACGGAACTCTTTACCCAAGTGATGGACACCGCAGACGAGCTGCAAGGGTGTTTCATCGACGATGACGCTTACAGCCGCACGCCTTCTTTCGAGGAATGGCGCCGCGCTTCGAAGCTGACTCGGAAACTGACGCTTATCGGCTACGAGCTGCAAGGGTATGCGAAAGCCAAACGGCAATTTGACCTTGAAACGACCAAAGCGCAGCTGCGGATCGTCGAGCCGGAAGCCAACGACTTTTCCGCGCAAAAGGCGGAACTCGTTTCTTTTGTAGATGAAAACGGATTTCTAAAATTTACAGACAAGGAGATTTTAGAAATGCCAAAAAAATTTCGGAAGCAATTTCGTATGCACGGGATCACTGCTCACGTGCGAATCACCAAAGACGGCTTGTTTCAGATCCGCTGCCGTTCGAAAGGATTTGATATACAAGCTACGAGCAAATACATGATGGAGGCGAAAGAAAAATTTATCAGAGAACTTTTTAAGCAATACCCTTCCCGCGGCGAGCCGATCAGAAAAAAGCCGAAGCCGGTGCTCCTGCACGTTTTCGCTACCGATTGGCTGGAACACGTCAAGCGCCCCTATATCAAAGAAGGCACTTACGCCGATTATGAAATGACGTTTCGGGTACATATTTTCCCCGTTTTGGGAAACAGCAATATAAGCGCCATAAAGCCTATGGATATACAATGCTTTATCAATAACTTCGGAGACAGCCGAACGGGAGAAAAGGCATACAAACTTTTGAAGCCCGTTTTCGATTACGCCGTCGCCAGTGGCATTATCGAACGTTCCCCGATGGCACTGATCAAGAAACCTTACCACGAGCCGGAAAGCGGCGTCGCCCTCACGATCGAGGAGGAAAGAGTTTTCCTTGCGGCGCTCGAAGGCTCCGAATACAAATTCCTTTTTATTTGCATTTTGTATTTAGGGCTTCGACGTTCGGAAGTGAAAAGTATCGTATTCGATGAAAATTTCGTCACGGTCGTTTCGGCAAAACAGCGCCGCGGGCGTCGGGAACAGGTCAGGCGGATTCCTATTACGCCCATGTTGAGAAAATATTTGCCCGGGGGCGAGATCCCGCAGATCACCGACAACGCCATTTCCCACATTTTCAAACGTTTTTGTCCCGAGCACCACGTTCACGACCTTCGGCATACGTTCATCACCCGTTGCCAAGAGTGCGGCGTTTCACGTGAAATTGTTTCGCTCTGGGCGGGACATAAAGCCGATGATACCGTTACGACGAATGTCTATACCCACTTTTCAGAAGATTTCCAACTGAAAGAAGCGCAGAAGGTCTTATATTGAAAGGGATTGAGGGCGATTTACTGCCCGATTGACTACCCGAATTTTTGTTTTTGAAAGGAAAAGCACTTGTTTTTCCACGGTCAAAAGCACGAAAAAACGGCGTTTTTCAGGGAAAAACCTTGAAAAACGCCGTAAAAGTGGTGCGGTCGACAGGAGTTGAACCTGCATGGGGTTAACCACAAGATCCTTAGTCTTGCGCGTCTGCCAGTTCCGCCACGACCGCATTGATAACGGGTCTATTATATAATAACCTCTGCCGTTTGTCAACTTATTTTTATCCCCTTTCGCAACTTTTTCAAAATTTTTTATACGCCCCGCGTACGTTTCCTTCCGAGCTTTCTTCCCGTTCACACTTTCTTAAAATTAAAAAGCTTTCTCACTAAAACACAACCGTGTACATCTCTATGTTTTTTTGCTGAACGCTACCCTGCCCCCGCAAAAAAATGTATATTCTTTCGTATACATACACACAATATTGTAAACGGAGGAAATTTTTATGAAAGCAACCGGTATTGTCAGAAGAATAGACGAGCTCGGCAGAGTGGTTATCCCCAAAGAAATACGCCGCACGCTCCGCATCAAGGAAGGCGATCCCCTGGAAATTTTTACGGACCGCGACGAATTGATGCTCAAAAAATATTCGCCCATCGCCACATTGGAACGTTTCAGCGAAGCCACGGCCAAATCTTTGAACGATTTGAGCGGACAGCTGGCAGTCATCTGTGATACGGACGAAATATTATACGCTTACGGCGACGGAAAGAAGGATCTCGATAAAAAGAATCTTTCCGATGAAATGGATCGCATCCTGAAAGAACGCCGCAGTTATATGGCCAATGCGGCGGAAGGCGGAGATATACTTCCGCTGACTTCGGCGCGCGAAGAAGGCGTGACCGCTCAGATTATCGTTCCCATCGTATCGGGCGGCGATTGTCTTGGCGCGGTGGCGATCCTCTCCAAAGAAGAGGGCGCAAAACTGGACAACAACGTCATGAATCTCGCCCGCCTTACCGCGGACATACTCGCCAACCAATTCGATTAAACCTTTCGACTCGTCATTCTTTCAACAAATCGAACGAGCGCCCGGATTCTTCCGGGCGCTTTCTCGCGTTTGCATGGGACAGGTATGCGCCGAGCTTCTTTTTATCCTTTAAAATTTTCAACGTGGAGAGAACGAAAATTTTATTTTTTAAAGGAGCAAATTCCTCGCGGAGCGGAAATTTTTTGTCCGATGGCATATACTGTAAGTATGCCTGCCGCTTATACACATTTTTCAATCGCAAAGGCCGTGCTTCAACGCCTGCCAAAAGATCTTCAAAACGCCATAAGCTCTCCCGAAATGTATTTTTTCGGCGCTCAGGGCGCGGATTTTTGTTTCTTTTACCGCGCATTCCGCCCGTCGGAAATCAATTTCGGCAGATTTCTTCACAATCGCGGTTCCTACGGCTTTTTTCATACCCTTCTTCCCTGCGCGGGGCGGGACAAAGGGCTTTTTTCCTATGCCCTCGGCTATATCACCCATTACGCCGCCGACTGCGTATTTCATCCTTACGTCTATCACCTTTCGGGAAAATCCCCCGTCAAGCATTCCCGCGCCGAAGGCGCTTTGGACTTCTATTTCCGACGCAAAGATGCGGGAAAAGAAGATTTAAAGCGTTTCGGAAAATATTTCAACTGCACCGTTTCCGAAAAAGAAGTTTCCTCCCTCTATACCCTGTATGCCCTCGCGGCGGCGCGCGCGGACAGAGATCCCCTGATCAAGTCGTCGTTCGTCAAGGGTATCCGCAATTATCGGGCGTATACCCGTTTTTCCGCGCGTATGTTCGCCAAAGAAAACGAGGGCTTGCTTAATGCCGAACATAAAGAATGGAGCTATCCCGACGATATGACTAAGATCATGACGGACGGCGCGGAGGAAATGTTCGAGCGCACCATCGAGGATTGCCTTCGTCTGATAAACGAATTTGTCGACTGCATTGAAAAGAAGCGGCCTCTTCGCAAGGAAAAATTCGGAAAAAATTTTTTGAGCGGGCTTTAATAAGTCCCGCTCTTTGTTTGTTCCGAAAAGGCACGCTCTTAACGCTTTTCGCCCTTTTCCCCCGAAACTTATTCCTTCATTTTGGAAGGGGATCAATCCGCATCTCTACGCTTGCCTTTGGGATGCGTTCGACTCTTTCGCCTGCCGCTTTCCCGTCCTCGACCAATTGAAAAAGCCGTAGAGATCGTTCGCCAGAAAGACGAGGAAACAAATCACCATCGGCAGATAACGGACCTGGTTCAAGGAAGCGAGGATCCATAAAGCGACGAGCACGATATCGTTTGCGGCATAGGCAACGGCATAATAGGCACTCCTTCTCATCGTCAGATAGGAAGCGAGAAAGCTGGTCAAGACGGAAACCGTACTGACAAGGAGGCGACTAGTATGAAACGCCCGGAGGATAAAGAAAAAGATCAAAGAAACAATCAGTCCCGCGCCGAACATACCGAGGTACTCCCTTGGGCTCAGCGAATTGACTTTCACGTCCTTTCCCTTGTAGGAATGGCGCAGCCACGTGACGACAGAAGCAACGGCGATGGGCGCAGACATACCCAGGTAAGTAATCATCTCTCCATAATAGCGGGAACGAAAGGAAATGATGCCGTAAAAGACGGCGAAGGCGACGGTAAGGACCTGCCCCGCCACGTTTCCTTTGGAAACGAGAATCAGCGCCGTCGCGCCGACGAGAGAAGCCGTAAGAACGAGGTAATCATCGTTCCCCGTCAGGAAAAAGGAGGAAATAATCAAAGCGAGCGACCCGAGCCACAGTGCCAGCTCGAATTTTGTAAAGGTTTTCAGAGTATCGATCAAAAATTTCATAAAGACCTCAAAAAACGGCATCCCTGTTTACATCTTCTCAGACCTAACGATGTAAACGAGAATGCCGTTCCGCATTTTTCTGCCCGGTGGCAGATATTTTTTGTTTTTTCTATTGTACCATATCCCCGTGCTTTTGGCAAGCAAAAATATTTCTCTAAGAAAAAATTTTTTCCCTCGTTTCAAATATGTGTTTTCATCCTCCAAAAAGCGGAAACTTTCTCCCTTTCCGCGTTCACTTGTCCGCGTTTTCGAGTATCGGGAGGAGTTCCCGGAGGCGAGAAATTTCATAATCGGGCACCACGGCGGTCTTATTCGGACGCCTGTCGGCGTTCAGCCAACAGCTGTCTATTCCCGCGCCTTCCGCGCCCGCGATATCCGAATCCAAAGAGTCGCCGATCATCAGACACTCCCGGGCCTTGGCCTCCAAATCGCTCAAAATTCTGGAAAAAAAGGCGGACAGGGGTTTGATGACGCCGATATCCTCGGAAATATAAATGCGGTAAAAATACTTTTCCAATTGACGCAGCCTGCCCGTCTGGATGCTGTGCAAACCGTTCGTTGCGACGCAGATCCTATATTCCCCGCCGTTCGCTTCGGAAAGCGCCGCCAGCACTTCCTCTGCGTCCTGCACCTGCTCGCCGCCCTCTTCCAGATAGCGCAAAAATTTTTCGCCCGCCTCTTCGGCCCTCATCGAAACGGGATATTCGCTGAAAATCCGCCCGAACAGCAACGTCAGATGACTCCTGTACAGATCGTGATAGGTGCGCTGGATCGTTTCGTCCCCCACATTGGAAAGTCCCACGTCGTCCCAGGTTTTCACCGACCATTGACGACAGCGCGTCAGCATTTCCGCATCCGTTTCTCTGCCGCACTCGGCAAAGATTTTCTTGAACGCCTCCCGTTCGTCCGCTTCAAAGTCGATCAGCGTGTGATCCGCGTCGAAAATCAGATACTTATACCTTTTCATTTTCTCACTCCTTTTTTCCGTATTGGGGCGCCACGAAAAGAAAACGCCGCGTATTTTTAGAGCTTTTGCCGAACGCAAAGCGGGCAAAAACAAAGAAATCGCCGCACCCCGCGCGTGTTTCCAGACAAAACAACGCCGCGCGCGTGCTTTCCGCAAACCATCCCCCCGAACAGAGCCGCGCTCCTTTTTACGGCGCGGGATAGACCGCACGCCCGTATCCCGATGTCCCGAGAGGGACAAACGGTAAGCTTTTTATGAACTGTGTCTAACGAAAATATCCCGTCCGCTTCGCGTCCGGCGCGGCTCCCGTTTCACCAGTCCTGGCGCTTCATCGATTTATCCTTCACATCATCATAATATTCAAAATATTTCTTTTTGAACTCTTCTTTCGTCAAGGGCAGCGGCTCGTCGCCCCGGCGCATCCTTTCTATCAGTTCTTGAAGCTCTGCGGGCGTAAAGTCGGCAAGTTCCACTTCCCCGTCGTAACTCTCCAAAAATTTCAGCAAATCCAGCTTGGACATTATTCTCCCTCCTCGAAATAGTTTACGTCCTCGGGTACGAAGCCCAAGGAATAAATTTCCGGCAGCAATTTTTTCCCGAGCGCCCGATGCGCCTTTTTCAGAGTGCTCAGTAAAGCCCTGCCCCCTTCGTCTTCCGTAACGGCTGCCTTCAACTGCGCGTAACCCGCGTCCCATATTTCCGCCTTTCCCGTCCGATAACAGTATGCGTAAAACTTGCGCGCGGCTTGCATCAGCTTTTGCGCGGCGTCCGAAAATTCACGCTTTTCCGCCCAAAGCCGGAAAAAGGATTCCCCTTCCTCCGCGAAGGCAAAATCTTCCCCGCGCCACCCGTCGGCTTCCCGTCGGGAAAAGGGAAAGAGTTGATTGCGGACGCGATAGGTTTCCCCTTGATAGACGACTTCTTTTAAGGAACAGGTGTTATTGGAATCGGCAAAAGCGCTCCACACCGCACAGTCGGTGTAAAATTCCTCGGACGGCTCCCGCGAAGGGCAATAGAATTGATCCCGATTGTTCGACCAGGAAGGACTCGGCAGTTTTCTCACGGCGTGCACCGCCATCGATTTTTCAAAATTTTCCGCAGTGACGGAATAGGAGCCGGCGCTCGCCTGCGGACCCGAAAAAAGAGCGGTCTGATTGCGATGCTGAAAATCGTTCCCGCAGCACATCAACGAACAGAGAAAACCCTCCGCCACTTTGTCGCGCACGTCCACATTCCCCTTGCAAACGTTGACGGCGCCCGTAAAAGCGGGAAAGACGTATTTCGTGGGAGGACGCTTTACCCAACCGCTCAACAATCCCCTCTTTTCCCCCGTAGGCACGCGCTTGACGCCTATCTTTTCCGCCTCGCGGTTAAATACGTCGAAAATTAGCCGCTGCGCCTCTATCGGCGTTTCCTTTTCCATGTTCCATACGGCAAAACAGACGGGGAATTTTCCTTTGCTGCCCTCGAAATTTTCCGAAGAAAAGAGAAAGCCGCGCTCCGCCTTATAGCGAAAAAATCCGTCGCGCAGGCGTTTGTCGTTGGGAGCGTTGAGATATTTAAGGGTGGAAAAGAGTCCAAGATATGCCTTTTTCCCCCTGAATTCCTCGGAAATGCGGAACAGGAACTGCGAAAACAGCTCCCTGCCCGTTTCCCCGAATCCCGCTTCCAGCATCAGTCTTCTCACGGCGGTGTCGGAAACTCCCTTTTTCGACACCTTACCCGCAGAGAAGGCGGACAGATTGCTAGTGGCAAACGGCGGATTGATAAAGATCAGCCATTTAAGCTTGGGGTTTTCGAGGTCCCGACGCAGCCGCTCGGGCATCTTCCACTCCTCCGTTCCGTCTTCCTTCTCCTTTTGCAAAGTTTCGTTTTCGGAGTTCTCCGTCCAATCGACTTCCATCTGCACGGCGCCGCGTTCGTGAGCCGACCGCGTTTTCAGGCGCTTTTCCAAAAATTTCACGTCGTCGTTGAGATAATCGTATTGAAACACCTCCGCGGAAGGAAAAATGCGGCGGCAATAGTTCGCGTCGTCTTCGCTCAGCGTAGAGATGTAAGTGTACGGCAGGGCGGCGCTCGGCAGGGTAAATTCGAGGTTTCCGCTGCCCGCCGCCATATCCCAGATGCGATAACCGCCGCTTTCCAGCTTGCTTTTGCCCACGGTTTTCAAAATATATTCGTACGCCTTTGCGGCAAAGGGGATGGGCGTATAAAATTCCCCCTCGAAACGGCGGACGAAGTCCTCGCTTAGTCTGTCTATTTTGCGGCGGATGGCAAAAATCGTCTTTTCGTCCTTCACCCGCTCATACACGCTCCAAAAATAGTTATACTCGTACACGGGCAGGCTTTTGGTCACTTTTTCGCCGTTCAGGGAAAACTCCACCCTGCCGTTTTTGTTCAGCGCCTTTCCCGTTTCAATATCCGAAAGAAAATACTCGGCAAGTTTCCTTACCTCCCCCTTTTCGCTCAGCGCTTCGGTGAAAAGCGAAGCCCAATACTCGTATACTTTGAGAAAGTTGTTCTCGTCTATCGTCTTTTTCTCCCGCTCGAACAGGGAGATCTGCACGGCGCGGACGCGCGCCAGCGCCGTAAAAAACGCGCTTTCTTCCCCCGCGTCTTTCAGGCGGTAAACGCGGATACGGGCGAGAGAAGGACTTTTCGAAAGGTCTGCCACTAGTTCGGGACAGGGCGAGAGAGGGGTACGGTCCCAATCGTATTTTTCTTTGCGCCGCCGCGCGTAAAAGCGGGAAAAGGGCTTCGTTTCCGCGAGAAACGCCTCGCCGCGGCAGACGGCGCACAAGTACGGCGGAACGGGACAGGTAGCTTCGCCGTATTTAAGCTCCCGCAGGATATATAACGCCTGCGCGAGCGGGGAAGCCACCCCCTTCCAAGCGGAAAAACGCTTTTCTTTGCGGAATATATACAGCACTTGCTGCGTGCCGTCGAATTTCTGCTTCGCGGGGAAGGAAAGTCCGAATGCCGCGAAACACGCCGCGCGCACTTCCTCGCGCGTCGTGCAGTTTTTTAAACTTTCGTAAAAAATATCCATGTCACCTAACCCTGCTTTTTTTCATTCTCCGCATAACTCTTGCACGGTCCTCTTTGCAACGCGCGCTTTTGCATTCTTAAATTTTTTAAGGGGACTTTTTGTGTTTCTGAAAACAAAATTTTTTTTGTATCGCTTTAAAAATAAAAATCCGATTCCGTACGGCGCAGCCCTTTCCCGCGAGCAGCTTTTCCGATGTTTCCTACGCCTTTTTCAGTCCCCTCGATTTTTCATTTCTATGAAGATCATATTCCATTTTTCTCCTTCCCCCTTATAGCCTTACGGAAAAGCCTTCAAAGGCAAACGTTCCGCTTCCGTGCTTTAAAAGCCCCCTTTCTTTCAGCGACGACATTCCCGCCGCCGCCTTTTTCCCAAGCGTCACAGGAATATCCAAAGCGTAATGCCCGGGCAAAAGCTTCCCGAAAGGCAGTTCCCGAATGCGCAGGAGAGAGGAGAGAAAAGCCTCGGGATTAGTCGTCGGATAAAAGGCGTCCAGCTGCCCCGCGTAAAGCAGATCTCCCGAAAAGAGATAGCCGCGTTCCTCTTCGTAATAACATAGATGTCCGGGGGAATGTCCGGGCGTATGCAGAGCGGTCAGGCGCCTGTTGCCGAGATCGAGAGAGTCCCCGTCCTTCAAAAGTCGGGAAGGAGAGCCTTGAAATATCCGATATTTTTCCGCGGAGAAATCTTCGGGAAAATCACACGCCTCTTTCAGCAGATTTTCCCTCACCGCCGCGGGCGACAAGGGGAATTTTTCGCGCAGCCACTTTTCTTCCGCTTCGTGCATGGCGAAATCGGGAAAGAATTTCAAGCCGCCGATATGATCCCAATGGGCGTGCGTCAAAGCGACGGTAACGGGCAAGCTCGTCAGCGTTTTCACCTGTGCGCCTATGTCCGCGACGCCCAATCCCGTATCGATGAGAAGCGCGCGCGTATCGCCCAAAAGAAGATAGGTATGCGTCTGTTCCCAATGCCCATACTCGCTCAAAGCATACGTTTCTCCGTCTATTTTTTCTATCGTAAGCCACTCTTTCATCGCTCGGCTTATCCCTGCCCCCTCTTTTCAGCTATTTTCTTCTTTTCAAAAACCAAAATTCCGTCTTCGAAGAACGCTTTTTTATACAAAAAAACCGTCTGCAAAATTTAGATCTCCACTTGGATCCGTTTTCCGCAGCAAGGCACAACGACGTATGCAAAGCCGATTTCTTTGAGCGCGGCGACGATCTTTTCCCGCTGAGCGCCTATGCGCGAAACGCCGTGCGCGTCCGAGGCAAAGGACACATTGCGCCCTCCCAAGAAATAATATCGCCGCAAAATATCCGTATCGGGCAAAAACGCGCTCGGAGCGCCGTAGCTCGAACTATTGACTTCCAAAATCTTGTCCCGCTCGATAATTGCCCGCAGAATTCCGTCTAATTCTTCGGAAAAATCCTCCCAACGCGCCCGCTTGTCGGCATAGGGCGCATAGCGCGTGCAATAAGTAAGATGCCCCACGACGTCGTAAGGATAGGGAACGTCGAGGCTCTTTCTGACGAGGGAAAAATATTCCCGATAGACTTCTTTTTTATCGCGAAAATGACCCGATACGCCCTTCCAGTCCGTGAGATGAGAGGAGGGATCCTCCCAATCGGCATCTTTTAAAAACGCGCCCGTTTCCGCAAAATCGTATCGTCCTTGCGTATGCACGCTGTTCACGACGAAATCGGGACGATACGTTTTCAAAAGCGCCGCGTAAAGGGGGGCCGCCGCCGGGTTATCCGTAAAACCAAATTCTCCGCCGACGAGCACTTCCATGCTTCCCCGATACGCCTGCTGCAACTTTCGTGCGCGGGGGAAATATACAGACGGATCGGTATAAACGGGTTCGGAAAAGCCCGCAAATTTAAGACCGTTCACTTTATAGTCGTAATCGAAATGTTCGGAAATGCCGTAATACGCCATTCCCTTTTCTTTTGCTTTTTGCAGCATTTCTTCGATGGAATCCTGTCCGTCGGGAGAAAATGCCGTATGCGTATGTACGTCCGTCAACAACTTTTCCATAGTTCTATTATAGCACACGCAGGGAAAAACGGCAACCGCAGGGAATCTTATTTTTCTCTTTCCGCAAAAAAATTTCCTTTTCTCGTCTTTCCTTTTTCCTCTTCTTTTGCTTCGACTGCGCTGTTCACCGCTTACCTGCCTCATTCTTTTAATTTTTTTAACCGTTTTTTGCCGAAAACATTTTCCTCTTTTTGATAATTGTGGAAAAAATCGCTTCGATTAAGCTTAGTATACCTGTATTTTCCTCTTCTGCCGATATTTGTGTGTTGATTTTTGCATGAAAACGCGCTAAAATTTATATATATCCATCAAAATCGGAGGTTATTTATGAAAAACGCAGCGAGGGCGGCCGCAGCGATGCTTGCCCTTTCTTTCACCTTTACAATCCTCGCGGGATGCGCGAAGACCCCTTCGGATTCTTCCTACCCCGACTCTTCCGTTTCGGACGAAATATCAGGCTCGGATTCTTCCGGGGAAACTTCCTCTTCCGATTCGGACGACAACAGCGGCGCTCCCGATTCGAGCGTTCCCGACGACGTGACGCCCCCTCCTCCCGACGACAATGTTCCGGAGCCGGAACCGGCAAAAAATTACGATTCTTACATACGCTGTACGGGGGAGAGCGTCAACCTCCGTTCGGGCGCGGGGACGGGATATGCCGTCGTCGGAAGCGCGGAGAAGGATACCATGTACGTGGTGGCGGGAAAAACGGGAGATTGGTATAAGACTTATTACAAGAATCAGACGGTGTACATAAATTCTCACTACACTTCCGTATTCTCCCTCGAAAAGAGCGACAACCAAGCGGTGGAAGACGTCATTTGGGAAGGGTATAAGCAATTGGGAGTGCCTTACGTCTATGGCGCAGTACGCCTGCACGACGGGTACGGCAATCTTCTCAAAGGCTTTACAAAAATGAAATACGACTGTTCCTCCCTCGTTCAATACGTATTTTTCGAAGCGGCAAACGTGCTTTTGCAGACGACGACGCGCTTGCAGGTGGTGCAGGGCGACCCTGTTCCCCGCTCGCAGCTCAGCCGCGGCGACTGCATTTATTTCACCAATTCTACCCGAGAGGATTATACGGGAATCGAACGCGTCGGGCACGTGGCGATCTATCTCGGAGATAATTATATCCTGCATACGTCCTCGGATTATGCGCGCATTGAAAAAATGTCCTCTCAACGCTGGGCGTACTATATCGAAGCCCGTCGATTCGTTTGACTTTTACGAACTTACTGCCGTCGATAACGGCGAAGCTCAGGGGATGCCCATATATTTTGTAATGCCCTCTTTTGCCTTTTCCATCGAAAAACGCCGTTCAAAGCCCGCAAATCCTCTTTGCGGGCGATAGGGCCTCGGGGACAAGCGACGCAGGGCTTAATACGCGATCTTACGCACGTCCCCCTCGATCAACAAGGCGACACGGGGACTCACGGACGACTTCTATGGACGCGCTCTCCTTAGCGGACAAAGTCCCGCCATAGGGATAGAGGAACGACTTTATACGCTCTCTCCCATAAAGCCGATAAGCCCGTAGCTCCCTTTCCTTTGCTCATTCCTTTGCCTGATTTTATTCTCATAAAATACTCCCCGCATCCGATTCGTCGGCGGCGGGGAGTATTTTTCAGGTTTACGTTCCTTTGATGGAACGCTTAAAAGTTATAAATTTATTCTTTTTTTTCGTCTGCATTTTCCGCGTCGGCGGCGGACGACACATCCTGCGGAAGTTCCCTTTCGTCCCGCGCGCTTTCCCCGCCTTCCCCTTCCAAGTTTTCCTCTTGCGGACCTTCCTTCTCGGACTCTTCTATCTCGTACTTTTTGCGCAGCTCCTCCTCTTCGGCACGGGCGTTTTCGGCGACCGTATCGAAATCCTCCCGCGTAATTTCTCCTTGACTGAGAAGCGCCTCGGCGTACGTCTTAGACGCCGTCACGCCCAGCCAGGTATTCTTTTCGCCGCGGATTTTTTTGAGGAGCCAGACGAAGAAAATTTTTAAATCCCCGAACAGACTCAGGCTCTTTGCATAAGAAAGATCGGAACAAAACATTTCCTTATAATCCGTTTCCCCGTTTCCCGTCGTCACTAAGGGATTGATCAGTCCCGCGCGAACGGCATAGCGCCCCTCGTCCGCTTCCGAAACGAACGCCGCGTCCGCAAAGGACAGGCGCTTAACGCCGATAAAGCTGAGTTTGCCGCAGAAAACGTCGAAAATATAGGGGAGTTTGTAAAATCCCGTCTTTTTCAGCCAATGCCCGTATTCGCCCGCTTCGTCGCCGTCGTCGTCCACGATGCAGAAAGTATGCAGTACGATGGTTTTGGCTTTTTTGCCCACAAAAAATTCCCGCGAAAGGATGGATTTCATGGCGCCCGTCCGCTTTTGAAAGAGCTTGGCGCGGATAAAAATCGCGAGATAGAGAGGCGAAAGCACCGCCATGCTGACGACGGACGCCGCCAGATCCCACAGGCGCTTGAATATCCAGCGATACCCGATCGCCATCACCGCGACGATTGCCGCCGCGTCGAAGAGAATGAACAGCGTCATTCCGTACCATGTCTTTAAAAATTCTCCCATCGAAAATACCTTTTTATATCCTTTCTGTAAATATCTTGCGCTCCTGCTTTCAGGCGAGCACAAAGCTTGGAAAAAAAACGAATCCGAATTTTTCGACTCCCTCCGCTCGGGCGCAAACGCCTAAAAAATAAAGCGCGCTCGCCTTATTAACTTTTCGCGCGAATACAAAGCGCCGAAAAAATTAAAACGGCGATCCCTCTCCATACGGCGTTTCAGAGAGCGTCCCTGCCAAATTTCTTACGGGAAAGAATCGCGCTTTGCAAAAGAAGCCGAATTTTAACTCTCAGAGCGCTGCGAATCTTCGCCGCACGTTTCTTTTTCGTCCCGCTCGCCGTCCTCTTCGGGCTGTCGTTTCCGCTTTTCCGCCGCGACGATCTCGCCGATTTTTTCTAAAACCGCGTCTTTGCCGAAGCCCGTTTCCGCGCTGACGGGAATGAGATTCCCCACCCCCAGGCAAAGATCCGCGGCAATCGCCCTGACGTGTTCTTTCAGCTTCATTTTGGATAACTTGTCCGTTTTGGTGAGAACGACGGTAAAAGGAATGATGTGATAGTGCAGAAATTCCATCATCTGCATATCGTCCGCAGTCGGGTCGTGACGGCTGTCCGCCAGCATCAGGACATGGGAAATTTTTTGTTTGTTCTTGAAAAAGGCGTCCAGCGTCTTTCCCCACTTTTCCTTTTCGCTTTTGGAAACCCTCGCAAACCCGTAACCGGGCAAATCCGCCAGCACGAACTGTCCGAAATCGAAATAATTGACCAATCGCGTCCGCCCCGGCTCGCCGCTCGTCTTTGCCAATTTTTTACGATTGGCAAGCATATTGATAAACGAGCTTTTCCCCACATTGGATTTTCCGCATACGGCGATCATCGGTTTTTCGGTCGCAATAAATTGGCTTTCGCTTGCCGCCGACGTGATGAACGTCGCATTTTTGACGACGATTTTTTGGATGATCTCTTCCATGGGTACCTCGTTTGTTTTTTATATCGCTTTTTTCCAAAGAGGAAACCTTACGGCGCCCCTTGTCTTTAAAAATTCGTTCCTCGCCGGGAGAGCCTTTGCATACGGCTCCCTTTTAGCAGCGCACGGCGGGAGAAACGGGCGCATCTCCGCCGCCGACGGGAATGACAGGCTCTTTTTTCGGCTTGGTCACGCGCTTGGGACGCGCCTGTTTTCCGTTCTCTTTTTCGGCGGGAGAAGCGCCGAGCACCGCCAGGGAAAACACCTCGTCCGCGTCCGTGACGGGAATAAAACGAATTTCTCCGCGCACCGATTCGGGCACTTCTTCGATGTCCTTTTTGTTCTCGGCGGGAATGATGACGTTCGTGATGCCGATGCGCCGCGCTGCCAGCGCCTTTTCTTTGAGTCCGCCGATGGGCAGCACCTTGCCCCGAAGGGTGATCTCCCCCGTCATGGCGACGTCCTTGCGCACGGGACGCCCCGTAAACGCCGACAAAATGGCGGTGGCGATGGTGATGCCCGCGCTCGGTCCGTCCTTGGGCGTCGCGCCCTCGGGCACATGGATGTGAATGTCCGTCGTTTCGAATTTGTCCTCGGGAATACCGTACCTGTCCGCGTGAGAGCGGATAAACGAGATGGCGGCAAGCGCCGATTCCTTCATCACGTCGCCGAGTTTTCCCGTCAGGCGGATCTCTCCCTTGCCGTGCATAGCGGAAGCCTCCACCGTCAGCGTAGTGCCGCCGACCGCGGTCCACGCAAGCCCCGTCACCGCGCCGATTTCCTCCTTCTGTCTTGCCGCGTCCGCCGTAAAGCGGGGCGCGCCCAGAAGTTCCTCTGCGGTCGCCTTGTCCACCTTGACTTTGGGCAGGGATCTATTGTCCGCGTATTTGACGGCGATCTTGCGGCAGACGGTGCCGACGGTGCGCTCCAAGGTACGAACGCCCGCCTCCATCGTATAGCCCTCGATGATCGCCCGCACGCCGCCGTCCGTAAAGGCGGCGTTGGCCTCCGTCAAGCCGTTCGCGGCAAGCTGTTTGGGAATGAGGTATCGCGCCGCGATTTCCTTTTTTTCTTCTAACGTATACCCCGACAGCTCGATGATCTCCATGCGGTCGCGCAAAGGTCCCGGAATGGTATCCAGAGAATTGGCTGTCGTGATAAACATGACCTTGCTCAGATCGTAAGGGACTTCGAGATAGCGGTCGCGGAAGGTAGAATTTTGTTCGGGGTCGAGCACTTCCAAAAGCGCGCTCGAAGGATCGCCGCGCATATCGGAAGAGATCTTGTCGATTTCGTCCAGCAGGAACACGGGATTGACGGATCCCGCGTTTTTCATCGCGTAAAGGATACGCCCGGGCATCGCGCCCACATAGGTGCGCCTGTGCCCTCTTATCTCCGCTTCGTCCTTGACGCCGCCGAGGCTCATGCGCACGAATTTGCGCCCCAAAGCGCGGGCGATGGAACGGGCGATGCTCGTCTTGCCCACGCCCGGAGGACCGACGAAACAGAGAATGGGCGCCTTCATGCTCCCCGTCAGTTTGAGCACGGCGAGGTATTCGGTGATGCGCTCCTTGATTTTTTCAAGCCCGTAATGGTCCGCTTCGAGGACCGCCACGCAGTCCGAAAGCTTCTCCGTGTCCTTGGATTCCTCTTTCCAAGGAAGGTCTAAGATCCAGTCGAGATACCCCGTGATGACGGTGTATTCGGGGGAAGCGGACTGCATTTTATCCAGACGGTCCAGTTCTTTGAGGCACTTTTTTTCCACCTCTTCGGGAAGCCCCTTGGCGAGGATCCTGACGCGGTATTCGTCCTCTTCCTTTCCGTCGTCGCCCAGCTCCGTATGAATGGCTTTGAGCTGTTCGCGCAGGAAATAATCCTTTTGCGAGCGGTCGATGTTCTGGCGGACGGTGGAAGCGATCTTCTTTTCGATTTTGGCGATTTCCAGCTCGTCGTTTAAACACCGTTCGAATAATTTAAGCCGTTCGATGACGGAGTCCTCTTCCAAAAGCTCCTGTTTGATTTCGAGGCGCACGCGCATGGCGGATACGGTCATGTCAATATAGGCGTCGGGATCGGAACAGGCTTCCAGCTGCGTCAATACGTCCTTGCCGATCTTGCCGTCCGCCATCAGGACGTCCCGCACCATCTCCCGCGCGGTGCGGAAATACGCCTCTTCCAGCACTTCGTCGCCGTGGACGGGTACAAGCTCGTCCGTGACGGCATAATAGTAGCCCGATTCAAACTGAACGGAACGCGCGCGGGCGCGGTAAACGCCCTCCGCGAGGACGCGCAGGGTGCCGCCCGGAAGCTGTGTGACCTGTTTGATGCGCGCGACGGTGCCGACGGCGTAGATGTCCTCCGCCGTGATCTCGTCCTTCTCCGTGTCCCGCTGGGCACAAATGAAGAGCAGCCTGTCCGCCGCCGAGGAAGCGCGGTCGATCGCCTTTAAAGTAATATCCCGCCCGACTTCGAAAGAAATGAGGGTACCGGGAAACGCCACCTTGCCCCGAAGGGGCACGATGGATAATATATTTGTTTTTGGTGTCTGTTTTTCCATATACTTTTCCATATAATTATTATTAACCCTCGGAAACGCTTTTTAAACAATTTCCCCCGAAAAGCGGCGAGAGATGCTCTCTTCAAAAGCAAAAGCGCGGTATCCACGCCCCTTCGCCCTCCGTTTTTTAAAGCTTTTTCCTTTATGTTTCCTTCCGTCGCCTCGCTCCAATCGTCCCGCTATGCGCCGTACTCGTCCGGGAGCTTCCCAAAGGATATTTTCGGCAGCGTCGAATCCCGTGCGTTCCCCCAAAGAACGCCGCTTTTCGTTTCGTTTCCCTCCGCGCAAAAATTTCTCCACAGGACGTTTTTGACAGGACGAAGAATCCCATCGGAGGTAATTTCCCGACGATACAGATCGAGTAGTTTCGGCGCGATGAAAGACGCGCCCTACGATTCTTTTGCCTGCCGGCTCGCCGCCGCCGTGAATTTAAAAGTCTTCAAGTCCGCCTGTCGGAAAAAATATTGCCGATCGCGCGCAGGCAAACTCCGCGTCCCGTTCCCGCGCCTTTTTAACGGCGCGTCTTTTCGCCCGCCCTTAAACGTTTCTCCGTCGCAGGCAGAAGTTCTTTTTAAGCCGCGCCGATTGAAACGCTTTGCAGACTTCGGGGCGCTGCGGGAAAACGATGTTGAAGCGGATTTTCCGCGTCCGAAAGCGCCTCCTGCGCGTAAAAGAGCGCGCTATACCGATACAGGCAGGGGAAGGGTCCTTACGATTTTTCTGAAAAATCCGACCGCTTTTCCCTCTTTCTCCTCCCGATACGTTTTTATTATATCACACCCCGTATAAAAAAGCAAGGCGGCGGAGAAGCTCTTTCCGTTCCGCCGCGCCGCTTTATGCAAGATTTTGTCGGATTTGACTCACCTGTACAAATTTTCCCTTCTCTTTCCGCGATTCTTTTTTACGGGCTTCGGCGGAGCCTCCCAAAAAACTTTTGCAGCGCGCATAAACGCAGGCAAGGCCGAAAAACAAACATCGAAAGCCAAACGTTTAAAAAGGAAAGCCCCGCGGCACAAAGCGCGCCGCAGGACTACCCGCCATTCTATTTTATGATTTGTTCAGCCGTCATGAAAAAAGAATCCGCCTTACTCTCTATCCCTCGCAGAGAAAGGGCTTATCTTACTCAACTTGCCTAACAGAAAGGGTTTGCTTATCTTAACTTGGTACCCGCCTAAGAGAAAGTTTGTCTTACCTTAGGATACTATCTGCCACATAGGAAAGTTTTTCTTAGTACCGCAGATTTTCGCGCGTCTTTTCCCCCGAAAATTTTTTTATATTTCGGGAACGCGATTCTTTTCCGTTTTGGTCAGGCGGATTTTTGCTTATACACCACGCGGGGTTTGGCGCCGTCCGTCAGACATTCTTTGGTGACGATGACTTCCTCCACGTCGTCCTCGGAAGGGATTTGGTACATGACGTCCGTCATCACGCCCTCTATGATGGTGCGAAGTCCCCTCGCGCCCGTCTTTAAGCGGATCGCCGTCTGCGCAATCTCCCGCACCGCGTCCTCTTCCACCGTCAGCTTGACGCCGTCGAAGCCGATGAGCTTCTGATACTGCTTGATGATCGCGTTTTTCGGTTCGGTGAGGATTTTCACCAAAGCGTCCTCGCCTAACGGATCGAGATTGACGACGATGGGAAGCCTGCCGACGAATTCGGGAATGAGTCCGAATTTCGTGAGATCCTGCGGCTTGACGTCGTCGAGCGCCGCATAGTCCACCTCGTCCGCTCCGAGCTTCACCTTCCCGCCGAAGCCGAGCGTCGTATCGTCCTTTCTCGACGCCACGATCTTATCCAAGCCGACGAACGCTCCGCCGCAGATGAAGAGAATGTTCGTCGTGTCGATTCTCAGACATTCCTGCTGCGGGTGCTTTCTGCCGCCCTGGGGAGGCACGGACGCCACCGTGCTTTCAATGATCTTCAAGAGCGCCTGCTGTACCCCTTCTCCCGACACGTCGCGGGTGATGGAAACGTTTTCGCTCTTTCTCGCGATCTTGTCTATCTCGTCGATATAGATGATGCCGCGCTGCGCGCGGTCGATGTCGTAATCGGCGTTTTGAATGAGTTTGAGAAGGATATTTTCCACGTCCTCGCCGACGTATCCCGCCTCGGTGAGCGTCGTGGCGTCGCTGGTAGCAAACGGAACGTTGAGCACCTTGGCGAGCGTCCGCGCAAGCAGCGTTTTGCCGCATCCGGTAGGCCCCAAGAGCAAAATATTGCTCTTCTCGATCTCCACCCCGTCGTCCGTCTTTTTCGCCTTCACGAGCGAATTGATGCGTTTATAATGATTGTACACGGCGACGGACAAAACCTTTTTCGCCTTGTCCTGTCCGACGATGTATTTATCGAGTTCCTCTTTGATCTCCGCGGGCTTTTTCAAGGGCACTTCCGCCGTCTTGTCCTTTTCGTTGGTTTCGTCCACCATCGCCTTGCAGATATCCACGCAGTCGTCGCAGATAAACACTCCGTCGGGCCCCGCGATCAGCCGCCTTACCTCGTCCTTCGATTTTCCGCAGAAGGAACAATGCTGTTCATATTTTTCCATGTGTTATACCCCGTTTGAATTTTGACCGAAAAAATTTTTTTCGCGCAAAATCCCTGTTACAAGACTTTGCGCGAGAATATTTTTGTGTGTCCGTATCGTTGTCCGCCGTAGTAAAAGTTCCCGCGCCTTTTTATCCCTCGAAAAAACAGTCCCGCTTTTTTGCGGCTTTGCCTTTACGGGAAAGAGCGAAGCGGGAAAAGAAACCCGACGAATCGGCTTTCCTTCGAAAAGCGCGCTTGCGGCCGTCCGCAAAAACTGTTTTTCTACGGCGTTTCTCCGCTTTTTTAAAAGCGCTCAGCGCCTTACGAATACCTTATCGATAAGGCCGTAAACCCGCGCTTCCTCCGCCGACATATAATTGTCCCTGTCGGTGTCGCGCTCGATCGTGGCGAGATCCTTGCCCGTGTTCTCGGACAAAATGCGGTTCATCTTCGCCTTGGTGCGGAGAATATGCTCCGCCTGGATCTTGATGTCGCTCGCCTGCCCCTGCGCGCCGCCCAAGGGCTGATGAATCATGATTTCCGAATTGGGCAGAGCGAAGCGCTTGCCCCGCGCGCCGCTCGACAACAGGAACGCGCCCATCGACGCCGCCAGGCCGATACAGATGGTGGAAACGTCGCATTTGACGTAATTCATCGTATCGTATATCGCCATTCCCGCCGTCACCGACCCGCCCGGCGAATTGATATACAGATTGATATCCTTTCCCGGCTCCTTGCCTTCGAGATAAATGAGCTGCGCGACGACGGTGTTCGCCACCGCGTCGTCGATTTCGCCGCTCAAAAAAATGATTCTGTCCTCTAAAAGCCGGGAATAGAGGTCGTAAGAGCGCTCGCCCGTACTCGTCCGTTCCACGACATAGGGAATCAAAACATTTTTTTCCTTCATTCTTTATTCTCCTCTACATACATTTCGTTGTTTGCTTTGAGGAAGTTAAAAAGTTTCGTGATGATGATGTCGCTCTTGATATAGTCGTACTGACGAGGATCCATGTCCTTCTTGTACTCCTCCGCGCTCTTATCCACGGACGCCGCCTGCTCCGCCACCTTTTCTTCCACTTCTTCGTCCGTAGCTTCTATCTTTTCTTCTTTGATGATCTGGGAGATGACGAGCTGATTCAATACGTTCTTCTTCGCCTGCTCCTCGTAGTTTTTCCTGAACTCCGCAAGGGGCACCTTGATAAAATCGAGGTAATCCTGCAATTTGAGTCCCTGGTACATCAGCTGATACTCGAATTTCTGCACGAGGTTGTCGATTTCCCGCTCGATCATCGCGTCGGGAATCTCCGCTTCCGCAGTGGCGGAAACGGCGTCCAGAATGCTGTTCTCCGTCGCGTCCAGCGAGTTTTTGTCCGCTTGCTTTTGCAGGCGCTCCTTGGTCTTTTCCTTGTATTCCTCTATCGTTTCGCTGCCCGTCGCGTCCTTGATGAACGCGTCGGTGAGTTCGGGAAGCTCCTTGCCCTGAATGGAATTGAGGGTGACGGCAAAAACGGCGTCCTTGCCTTTAAGCTCCTCCGCCTGATAGTTTTCCGGGAACTTGACGGAAACGTCTTTCTTTTCGCCCGCGTTCATGCCCACCACCTGCTCTTCAAAGCCGGGAATGAACTGTCCGCTGCCCAGCGTCAGATCGAACTTCTCCGCCTCGCCGCCGTCGAATTTGACGCCGTCCACGGTGCCTACGAAGTCGATATTCACGACGTCGCCGTTTTGAGCGGGACGATCCGTGACGGGCACTTTGCGGGAGTTTCTGTCGAGAAGGCGCTCCATCTCCTTATCGACGTCGGCATCCTTTACAGTATACGCAAATTCTTTGATTTTCATACCTTTGTAGGAGCCGATTTTCACCTCGGGTTTCACGGGTGTCGTCGCCACGAGAACGACCTTTTCATCGCTGAGGTCGTCCACCGCAAGCTCGGGATCCCCCACCGCCGTAAATTCTTTTTCTTTCTCTTCGAGAACTTTTCCGTAATTTTCGGAAAAGAGTACGTTCAAGGCGTCCTCAAAAAACACTCCCTTTCCGTAGGCGTGCTCGATGACGTTGCGGGGCGCTTTGCCCTTGCGGAAGCCGTTGACGGAAAATCTCCCCTTCGTCTTCAAATACGCTTTGTTGAGGGCGTCTTTCCATTCGGTTCCGTCAAATTCCATCGTAATTTTTACCGTGCTTTTTTCGGCAGCTTTTGTTGTGTACTTCATAATATGCTTTCTCCTAAATAATGCTTCTCAAAATTGTTTTTCCCGGCTTCCGCTCCCTTTACGAAACGCAAAAAAGGCTTTGCCCGCCCGTCCTTTTATAAAGAAAAGGGATAAAAAAGTCGCGGCGGCGGACGAAGTCCGCGCAAGAGAACGCGCCGCGCGAAAGTCGCGGGAAACGCGCTCCGTTTTTGGGGGAAGCCCCGTTTTGCTCCCTACATTTTATCATATTCTTTGAAGAAAAGAAAGCGTTTTCGTTTACAATTTGCGAAATTTACGCTATAATTTATAAAAACCCCGACGGTCGAAGAAATCTTTTCGACCCGATTCGCGGATTTTCGGGCGGCAAGGGAGCCTTTTCCCAAAAAAGCGCCGCTTTTAAGGAGGACGTCATGCCCCAGGACGCTTTTCATATCCGCCGCTCGGCAGCGGAACTCGACAGCCTTTTAAAGGGAGGCAAAATCAACCGCATTTCCCAAGCGGACAAAGACGAGGTTACCTTTATTATATACACGGGAAAGACGACCGTTAAACTCGTTCTGAACACAAACGCGTCCAATGCCCGCGTCTGCCTCACGCGCGAAGAAAAGGAACCCGCGCCCGTCGCGCCCAATTTTTGTATGCTTTTAAGAAAGCACCTTCTCGGCGCGGAAATCTTATCCGTTTCGCAGGTCGACTTCGAGCGGATCGTGGAACTCCGCCTGCACTGCACCACCGACTTTTCCGAGTGCGAGCGGGTGCTCGTCTGCGAGCTGATGGGCAAATACTCCAATTTGATTCTGACGGAAAAGGGAATCATTTTGGGCGCCTTGAAGACCTCGTCTTTGGAAGCGGGCGCCAAAAGAGTGCTGCTTTCGGGCGCGAAATACCTCTATCCCGAGCCGCAGGAGAAACTCTCCCCTTTCGACGCGGCGGGACTGAAAGAGCGGACGGAAAATTTTTTGGCGGCACACGCGGAAGGAAGCGGGGACGTCGCGGAGGAATACGCGAAATTTCTGTTCGAAAACGTGGCGGGACTGGCGCTTTCCACGGCGCGGGAAATGGTAAAGAGGTATCCCCACGGCGCGCCCGTCTGGGAATTTGTCGGGGAGTTCTGCGCCCGTGAGCCGTGCCTGCCCTGTCTTTTAACCGAAAACGGCGCCGCAAACGGGAAACCGCTCGACTTTTTCGCCTTTCCCGTGGAGGGCGGAATCCCCATGCCCTCTTTAAACAAGGCGGAAGACGAATATTATTACCGCAAAGAAACCAAGCGGACCTTCGAGAATAAAAAACGCAAGCTGGAATCCGCCGTCCGCGCCCTGAAAAAGAAACAGCAAAAGAACTTGCAGGACACGCTCGAAAGACTCAAAGACTGCGAGGGCATGGATCTGCTCCGCATCAAGGGAGAGCTTCTGACGGCAAACCTTTACCGCCTCGAAAAGGGAATGAAGGAAGCGGAGCTGGAAAACTGGTATTCTCCCGAAGGAGGACGGGAAAAGATCGCTTTGGACACGCAGCTTTCCCCGTCGCAGAACGCGCAAAAATATTTCAAGGCGTACGCCAAGCAGAAACGAACGCGCGAGGCCCTGACGCCCCGAAAGCAGAAGGAAGAGGAAGAAATGGAGTATACGGACAGTCTGGCGGCTTCCCTTTCCGTGGCGGAAAGCGCGGAGGATTTGAAAGAGATAGAAACGGAGCTGATCTCCTTAGGACTCGTCAAGCCGCAAAAAGAAAAGGTGGGCGGGAAGAAAAAGGAAACGGCGGCGCCCTTCCGCGAATACGAATTCGGAGGCTTTAAAATTCTTTCGGGAAGAAACAATTTGCAAAACGACAGACTGCTGAAAAGCTGTGCGCCTTCGGATCTTTGGCTGCACGCGCAAAAATACCATTCCACGCACGTCGTCATCGTCACGGAAGGGAGGCAGGTAAGCGACGAGGCGCTTTTGTTCGCGGCGGAAGTATGCGCCTACTACTCGGACGGGCGGGCGGGAGGAAAAGTGCCCGTCGATTACTGCGATCGCAAATTCGTAAAAAAGCCGCCCAAATCAAAGGCGGGATTCGTGACGTATACCGATTATAAAACGCTGCTGGCAGAGCCGAACAAACACGCGGAAAAAGCCGAGGCGAGCGAATAAAAAATTGACATCTATTTAGGCGAGAATCATACATTTTATCGATGAAGCCGATTCAAAGAATGATCCAAAAAAATTTATTTCGATATTGACAATAAAAAGACTCTATGATATAATTTGAGAAAAGGAAGAAGTATGATAACGGCGATATTTACTTTATAAACTATAAAACGAGTCATGATTATACTTGCGGTTATTACAGCGATTCTCTTCACCTTGTTCTTTGCAACGACTGCTCGAACGGATACTACGAAGAACATACCGTTAAGCGTAAATTAGGCAAAAATTTCTGCACGGGATGTTATGCGGAATTTGACGACGACGGTCATGGCTCTATCATTATTACAAGCGACAAACAAGCAATTTCTTAATCTTTAAGGAGGGAAAAGACAATGAAAAATACGTCTAAATTTTATGCGTTTGCGGCAATGATTGTGGCGGCGACTGCCTGCCTCTGTTCTTTCGCGTCCTGCAACAAAGCAAGAGAAATCGTGGAAACGGACAGGGAAGAAGGCACGACGGCAATGTATTACAGTATAGGACTGAGCGCTTGGGTCGGCGCGGGAATGGGCGTCGATTACGAAGGCTGTGCGATAACGGTGAGCAACCGTTCGGAGGAGGGTACGCTTTTTATAGAAAAACTCGAAGGGGAAAAATACTGCACGGATTGGGAACGTTTATCTTCTTATCCTTCTACCGAGTCTTTCGACAAGAGAGCGCTTCACGGCGAAACGCCCTTGACCTTTGAAGACAGAGCGTTTTTTCAGTGGATGCCGTTAAACGATTGGGGCGGCCTGACTTCCGACGAACGAGTGGAAGACTACGTCGCCTTTACGGCGGAAAAAGACGGACAGATCGCGGGCTATACCGTCATGTACGTTTCGGGCGATCATTTCGAGGCGCAATCCTCCGTCGTGGCAAACAGGGAATTTCCCAAGGTGAAAGGAAACTACCAAAACGTGAGCAAGGAATGGCTGAACCAACGCATAGAAACGGTGATAAAAGAGCATCGGGAAAGCCTTTAAAAAATCGCGCGCTTTCCGTTGATAGCTTTACGCAAAGCACTCCCGCGCCCGAAATCGGGCGCGGGGGTGCTTTTTAAGCGACCTTTTATAATATCGGCGACTATTTCCGCTTTACAATCAAAGCCGAAAAAGCGGGTGTTTTATGTTCACGAACTCTTTTTCCGGACAGAAACCTTCCCTTTATATCGAAAAGCGGGCTAGGCGCGCTTTCGAAAAGATTTCTTTCTTTCACCAAAAACGAATCGACCAATAATCGGGGAAATGCCCGTAAACGACGGCGGAACCGATCATAACGCACCAATCGGCGGCGATCAGGATTCCCAAAATCAAGGCGATATAAAAACTCACTTTCTGCGGGATGCTTTCGAAAAAACGCAGCGCGGGACGAAAAATGAAATGCATCAAAAGCGTGATCCCCGTCGTAAAACCGAACGTAGTAATGAGGCTCGTATAGCGCGTGACGTGAGTGGGGATATTTTCGTAATTCCACGCGCGGATGCCGAACACCTTTTCAAAGAGAAGCCCGCAGCCCATTTCCCCGAAAAAAATCAGGACGTAAACGCTTACGTAATAGATCAAAAGGCGCAGGGCGTGACACCATTTGCTGGGCTTGGGAAGAATGCGCTTTTTGAAAATGCGCATTTCCGTCGGCGTACCGAAGACGAAAAAAAGCACGAAAATTCCGAATCCATACGCGGCTAAAAACGGAAGCAGCTGATGGCGGGAATCGAAAATACCGTTAGAAATAAGACGGAAAAGGTTTTCCACCAGCCAGCCGCAAAACGCCGCGATGTAACAGATGATGAGAAGAGAGCTTACTCTCGTCCCGAAAATCCGTTTGGCTTCCTTCGGCTCCGATGTTGCCTCTTTTTTTCCTTCGGTCTTGCCCCTCCCTTTTATCCCCGGCGGCGCCTCCTCCAAAGGCGGAGCCGCGTCTGCGACGGCAAGTTCCGCCTCCCTCTCTCCGTTCTTGTTCCCGACGGCGTCGATAATAAGAGCGGAATCTTCTGTTTCGGAAAAAGTTTCTTTTTTCATCTCTCTCTCCAATTTTTTTCATATTGCGGACCTTTGCGCCGCCTCTCACCTATACATTATACGGGAAATCCGTTAAAAAGTCGTTTGTATTTTGTTGTAATTTTTTTAATTCGACGGATTATTTGCCCGGAAAATTCAATTCACTATATTTACATCTTTTTCATTATATCACACTTGTCCCGAAAACACAAAGAAAAAACGGTGAATATTTCGTGATAACAAAAAACGCCCCTTATTGATGCCTAATTCCGCAAAAACGTCCGTTTTTCCGTGTTTTTCCCGCGCTTAAAAAACAGTTTTATGCGCTCTGCGCGGGAGGAGAATTTTCCACGCGAAGGCGTTTGTATCTTCTCTATTCCTCAAAACGGAAAAAACGCGCGCGGCTTTAAAACTCCGCGAAAAAGAATTGCGTTTTTCCGCCGCAGGCGGCACGCGACGTTCTCTTTTCCTCGCTCCGCAGTTCTTATTTTTATACGCACTACTATTATAACGCATTTTCGCTTAACTTTCAAGAGATTGAGAAAAATAAACGCGGCTTTTATAAAAAAGACTTGGAAAACGCCTAAGGCGTAAGATACGGAAGGGACGGCGCACCGCTTATCATTAAAATCCGCGGCGCCCCATTGACTTTCCAAGGACAAAAAAATCGGACTTTTTAAAGACCGGGAACAAAATGCCGGCTCTTTAAGGGCGGAAAGTAAAATTTCCGCTTTTTGTGCGTTTTCAAGGCGATAAAAACAGGGAAAAACGGCGTTGTGAAGGGCGAAAAACGCCGCTTCGAGGCCATAAAAAAGGATTCGGAAATCTCCGTCGTCCCGACAGGGCATTCCCGAATCCTTCTATCCGCTCTCCTCCCGAAATTATAGGCTCGAAAACCTTATCTTTTTGAAATCTTCTTTCCCCGGGACGACGCTCACAGCTTTGTTACGGCGCCTAAAAAGAGCGGATAATCATTTTCCGTATCGACGATCGCATAGACGAAAGGACGTTCCAAAGAAACAAACAGTCCCGCCGATTCACACCTCATGCCGCCGATGGTAACCGCCGCGGCTTTCGTCCCCGACTTATCCACCTCGATGCGCGTTTTTTGGAGGATAAAACCGAGATAGGAATCGGGCAGGAGGTCGGAAAAATCCGCGGTTTGCGCCGAAAATGCGGAAGGCATACCCATCTGTTTCAAAATGTCGCTCGCCTCCACTTCATATTCGTAAGAGAACGCGGGCATTCGACAGCTTACGCTCGTTCCCATTTTCCCCTCCTCGAACAATCCCCGCCATTTTTCCGCGTTCAAAGAGTTCACGTATTCCGCGATCGGCGTATCCTCGTCGGGCAGCAGCGCCGCAAAAGCGAGTTTTCCGCCCTTATACGGCTTGATAAAGCCCGTCGTATTCTCGTCCGAAAGATAGACGTTTTCCTCCGAGCTCATCATCTGCACCGTCGAAATACTGCCGTCCGCATTGAAAAACGACCCGTCGCGGACTTTATCCCGCTCGTACTTTTCTTCCCACTCCCCTTCGAAATACAAAGCGTTGATGAGATACATAAAATCCATAGGGTTTATTTCTTCGAGGATTTTATCTATCATGCCCTTCGTTGCGTTTTTCGTCCAAAGATTGACGTCGCTGAGCGTCGTTTCGTCGAAAGGCGAGGCATAAACTTCCGCGTCGTAGTAATCCTTATTGGTTTGCAGGAAATTTTCTTTTATTTCGGAGGCGCACGCGTCCCTGATCCATATCGAATCGGCGAGCGACAGCGATACTTTTTCCGTATCGAGTCCGTCGAGATACTGCATATATGCCGACAAATTCTTATTCATCTCTTCCCTGGGCGCGCTCAATACCGTTTCCATCTCCGAAAGGGTATTCCCCCTCGCTCCGTTTTGAATCATCGCCAAGACTGCCGCCGCCGAAAGAGGCGACACCAGCGTATTGCCGCCCTCCTCAAAAGAGCGCTTGAAAAATTCCGTGGAAAACCCGAGATTCGCCGCCGTAAAATCCGCGTTCTTTCCCGTGCGTTTTCCCGCGTCTGCCGCCAGCGTCCAGGCAAGATTGCGCGTCTTGTCGGACAAAGGCTCGGGCTTGTAAGTTTTTCCGCAGGCGGCTCCGCTGAACAATACTCCCAGCGCCATCGCGCCCGCCAAAATCCGTCCGCCTTTTTCTTTCTTCATCTCATTTCCTCCTGCTTTTATTTATTTTTTGTTTTACTGCCTTTTAAAGCGCCGCGGCACGCCGTGATTCCGACGCCCTCCCTTGTCAAAAGCGCAACAAGAGCGGCGCAAAAGACTACTCATTTTGTCCTCATCGATCTTTCGCAAACTTCCGCATAAGACGCCCGTACGACGCCAAGGACAGCAATCGCGGACAATTTTAAAGAGAAAGGGCGTTTTTCGAAAACCAACGGCGAAACGGGAATAAAGGCAAGGAAATCGGCACATTCGGCTATAAAATCGGCGCCGCGCCGCACGCGATTGTGCGGGAAAAGCCTCGGACGAGAATCTTGTCCCTCCCCCCTCTTTTGAAGGAATTATAGGGAAGTTAAGCCGTTTTCATTATTATAGACGAAAAACGGGCGGATCAGGTTGCAGCTTTGACAAAAAAATTTTTCCTGTTTTTATATTCTTCTCCCAAATCTTTCCAAAAAATTCCCGCGGAGAAAAAATTTCCCTAAAATTTCTTTTAAAAGCAAAAAAACCGACCTCTTAAACGCTTGCTTTTTATGTCGTTTGCGCTATAATAATAACGAAATAGGCGAGCGCGGATTCCATACGGGATTTCACGCGTTTTCCAAATATCGTTTTTTATCGTACAACGGCCTTGTTCGAACGCGCGGGAAACCGCGTCTTATTTTTTCAGCTCCGCTTTTGCGCACAGAGCTGTTTCGTCGCTTCCCTGCCCCCGTCTTATTTTTTCGGAGAGCCGACAAAGTCAAGCGGCTCTTAAAAATTTTTCAATCGATATGAAATCCAAACAAAAAAACACGGAAAACTTCCTCGGTACGGACGCCCCTTTCAAAGTGGTTTTAAAGCTGGCGATTCCCTCCATGCTGGCACAGTTCGTCAACGTCCTATACAGCATCGTGGACCGCATCTATATCGGGCATATGCCCGATGTGGGAACGCTCGCGCTGGCGGGCGTGGGCGTATGCGGCCCCATCGTCACGCTCTTGTCCTCGTTCGGCACCTGGGTGGGCTTGGGCGGCGCACCCGCCATGTCCATCAAAATGGGCGAAAAGGACTTGAAGGGCGCGCGGCGGATTTTAAGCAACGGCGCAATGATGCTCGCCGTGCTTTCGGTGTCGCTCACCGCCGCCCTCTTCGCCTTTAAAGAGCCTCTCTTACGCCTGTTCGGCGCGGGAGGCAACAGCGCTCCCTACGCGTCGGAATATCTCACCTGGTACGCGGCGGGCACCGTTTTCGCCGTCCTCACGACGGGATTGAACGCCTATATCGTCGGTCAGGGACACGGCAAGGCGGGAATGCTCACCGTCTGCATCGGCGCCGTCGCCAATATCGCGCTGGACCCGCTTTTCATCTACGGCTTTCATATGGGCGTCGCGGGCGCGGCGATCGCCACCGTCATTTCCCAAGCGCTTTCCGCCCTCTTCACCGTGCTCTTTCTCGTCGGAAAATCCGCCGAAGTGCGACTGAGTTTCGGCGGCTACGACAAAAAAATCGTCGGCAGAATCCTGCTGCTCGGCCTTTCCCCTTTTCTGATTATCGCCACCGATTCCGCCATGATTCTCGCGCTCAACGGCGTGCTGCGCTCGTACGGGGGCGAACGCGCGGACGATCTTATCTCCTCCGCCACCATCATGCTCTCCTTCATGCAGATCGTCACCCTGCCCCTCGGCGGCATTTCGGGAGGCACGCAACCCGCGCTTTCGTACAATTACGGAGCGAACCGCGCCGACCGAGTCAAAAAGTGCGAAACGTGGATTTTGGGATTGTGTATCGTCTACACCGTCGTCATGTTCCTCATCGCCCGCTTCGCGGCGGGCGCGGTGGTAAACGTCTTTACCTCGGACGCTGTATTGAAGGCGGACAGCGTGAAATTTATCAAGATCTATACGCTGATGATCATCCCGCTCGCCTTTCAGTACGCGCTGGTGGACGGACTGACGGGGCTGGGCATCGCGCCCGTCGCCGTATCCTTGTCCATGTTCCGAAAAATCGTGCTCATGCTGACGTTCACTTTGATCCTGCCCCGCTTCTTCGGCGCGGAAGCCGTGTTTTGGGCGGAGCCGATCTCCGACCTTGTCGGCAGCGTCGTTTCCACGTCAGTATTCTTTGCGCTCATCAACAAAATTCTCAAAAAGCGGGATATGGCGGTGCGGGGACTCGGCGGCCACGGATCGGGGGATGCGCCGCAGGCATCCCCGCCGCAAGCCACGTGACCTTATCTTCTTACCTTAAAAGCGTGGCTTTGCATTTTTTAAAAATCGTTTGCGCGGCGAAGCAAAAGACGAATTTCGAAAGAGGATACAATTTCTCAAAAATACAAAAACGTATTCTTACCCGCCGCGCTTTATCGTCTGCGGAAAAAGCAGACCGCTATGGTTTGGACAAAAAAGGCGCTCCCCTGCACGGCTGAGGGAGCGTCTTTTCTCAAAAAATTTTCCAAACTTTTTCATTTTGAGCGGGGAGGACGGGTGTCGGTCTTTTCCCTGCGCGAGCGACAGCGTCTGAGAACAGAAGCCGCGACGAGGACGACCGCGCAGACGGCATATATAGAGAAGGTAACGCCGCCCGCGATCGTCACGAGCATTTTTTGTATGGCGATCCCCGCATAAGGAACGTTTTTCGACTGCGGAACGCGAATTTCCACCCTTTCCTTTTTGACGGAATTTTCGTATAGTTTCGTATGGGCGGCGGCGTATTCCGCAAAAGCGGCTTTCATCGGCTCCGCGAGATCGGCATAAGTTTCGGGCAACGCATTATAAAGGGGAAGCAAATCCTCGTACCTTATTCTTGTTTCCCCGTTTTCCTCCGCGGACGTTTCTCCTAATTTACGGAAACTGCCGACTGTGGATAGATTATATTTTTCGACAACGTTTTCGGGAAGATTCCAAAATCCTTCTTTCCCCTCCGCATATGCGTCATAGGCGCTTTCCGCCGATTCGTGGAGCTGCTGACGCGCCGTTTCGTCCAAATAGCCCCCCTGACAGAAAGCTCCGTAGTAACCCACCGTTCGCAATCCGTAAGTAACCTCCGTCACCAGATGCGTGCCGTAGGAATCGAAAAATTCCTCGTAGCCTATCTCTCCCGTTCTTATTTGCTCCAAAGCAAAAAGAAAATAGGGATTGAGATGGTCTTTATAATAGTCGATAAAAAAACCATTAGAATTATCTAATCTAAGCGTATAGAAAGACACCATTCTTTCTTTCCAAAAATAAAAAGCGCTGTCCCAAGGCTCCCTTTCCTGCCCGATGGATAAAACGCCGCCGAAGGCTTTGTCTGCCTCCGCCAAAAAGGCGTAAGCGCCGTTAAGATCGGCGTGGGAAAAGTGATAGTCGGAACTGACGTCTTTTGCGAGCGCAGCATAGGTTTTATAGCTTTTTCCGCCGTTGAATGTTCCGCCGAATCCGTCAAACTTTGTCACGGGCATTTCTCCGCTTACGATATAATCCCCGTCGAGAATGGAGAACTGACTGTCAAATTCTCCGTATTCGTGCTTAAATACGTTCACGGAAAAGCCGATACCGTCGACGGCGTATGTTTCCGCCGAAGAACGCACATTTTCCTTCCGTCCCGCAAAAGGAACAAGACAGACCGCCGCCATCAACGCGCCCAGCGCCGCCGCAAGGCGGCGCGTTCCTCTCTTTACGTTATGTTTTCTTTTCATATTCTCTTCACCTCCGCTTGGCGGTAGTATCGTTGCGGTAGTATCATTATAGCACGCAAAAGTTTCGTTTTCAACATTTTTCCGATAAAAAGCGCTCTATGATTTCAAGATTAGAAAATTCTATCCCTTTATCCTGCAATCTCAGACTTCTATTTTCCCAAACAATGGAAAAGCGGGAATTTTGCGGAATTTTATACAGCGCTATCCCGCCGAGGAATACAATAAAAAACCCGACTCTGCCAAATTTGCAAAGTCGGGCGACAATTGATAAAGTTGTTTTTACTCGGCGGCCGCGGCGCTGACCTCAACGGGATAAACGCTGACCTTCTTCTTATCTCTGCCCAATCTTTCGTACCGAACCACGCCGTCGACGAGCGCGAAAAGCGTATCGTCGCTGCCGATGCCGACATTGGTGCCGGGATGGATCTTCGTGCCTCTCTGGCGAACGAGGATATTGCCCGCAAGCACTGTCTGACCATCGCCGCGCTTAGGTCCCAATCTCTTGGCTTCGCTGTCCCTTCCGTTGTGGGAAGATCCGGTACCTTTTTTATGAGCGAATAAACTGATGAATATCATTTTTATTTCTCCTTATTTAGATTTTTTGCTCCTGTGCGTTCCCTATCGCTAAAAGGAGCCGATGCAAAATCAAAACCTCAAAGCTCGATCTTTTCGATTTTGACTGCGGTATAGGGCTGTCTGTGCCCCTGCTTTTTACGCTCGTTTTTCTTGGACTTATACTTGAAGACGATGATCTTCTTGTCCTTGTCCTGCTTTACGACCGTAGCGGTTACTTTGACCGCGGCAGCTTCCGCGCCCGTCTTGATACCGTTCTCGTCGGAAATCATCAGCGTGTTGAAGGAAACGGTTTCGCCCTCGTTCGCTTTGAGTTTTTCAACCCGAACGACGTCGCCCTCCGCCACCTTATACTGTTTGTTTCCGTTTTCGATGATAGCGTACATGGTTTTTTACCTCCTCTTTCCAGTCTCGAAGAACCCAAGGCGCGCTTTTCTCATAAGTTAAGAATTACGCTTAAAAAAGCCCGTTTCTGTCGGCTCGAAATATACTATACCACACTCCGCGTCTTTCCGTCAAGCGTTTTTCTATGGTTTCAAAGGTTTTTTACGGCTTTTCTTTTATAAAACGCAGGCAAAACGGATAAAATCGACCTTTTTTCCTGCATATTTCCGAGCGAATGTGCAAAAACTGTTGTAAAAAGGAGACATGGCTATGGAAGTAAAAAAGAGCGAAGAAATTTTGGCGGAAATTTACCGCAATTGTCAACTGGCGCTGGAATCCATTTCCGACATTCTGCCCGAAGTGGACGACGAGGAACTGAAAGCGGAGATCATGCGTCAGCACGAGGAGTATGAGCGTATCTCGGGAAGAGCGGCGTGTATCGCGCGGGATAAGGGCTTGGAAATGAAAGAACCCAATCCTATGAAAAAGGCGATGATGTGGGGCTCCATCAAGATGAATACGCTGACGGACAATTCCCGCGCGCACATCGCGGAAATGATGATTCAGGGAACGGTGATGGGCATTACCTCCCTCAAAACTTCTTTCAGCGAAAAGCCCGAGGACGACGACGAGGAAATCACCAAGCTTTTGAAAGAACTCATCGCGCTGGAAGAGGGATTCGAAAAGAAACTCAAATCCTACCTTTAAGCGTTCGTTAAACACCTGGGTGCGCCTTTAACGAAATTTATACAGCTGCCTATTCGAATCCCCCGCAAAAATTTTGCGGGGGATTCTCTTTTTCTATTTTACGATCACTGTCAGCGGCTCCGTCTGATAGGAATAGCTTTTCCCTATTTGTTTGAATTTCGAGGACGCTGTCACCGTATACGTTCCCGCCTCTTCAAAGGCATAAGAAAAGTACAGTCTATACTCGGAATAGCATCTGCAACCTACCGTCCAGGGAAAGGTGTAAGAAGTTCCTTTCTCGTCCCCCTTTTCATAGACCTTTTCCTCTCCGCGATATATCGTGATTTTTAACAGTTCGGTTTCCGCAAACGCCGCTTTCTGCCAACGCGCCGTCCCATTGATGAGTTCTCCCGAAAAATGAACTTCCTCGCCTGTTTTTGTTTCCAACGTTTTTCGCTCGGAGCCGCTCAACGCCGTGCCCCACTCTTCACCGCTTCGATAATCCAATTGCAGTTCTAACCTGTACTTGCCTCTCGTCGGCGGCAAAAAAAGATATAACACAAGCCCGATTAACAGTATCGCGCACACGCAAAGAGGTATTATTATTTTCAATCTCTTCTTTTTTCTGACTTCCATTTTTATCCTCCCCAAATTAATTTTTGGTATTTTTCTCTCTATTATTTAGGTAGAAATACTTTCGGGCTTCGTTGCAGCTTTATCAATATTTTAATAATCTCCCCCACTAAAACGCATTAAGAATCGCCCTAAAACGAATATTAGCGGGGTGTTTAAGCGACGCACAAGACTGTCCACCGCTTACAATCTTGTTTAAAATTATCTTTGTTTTCTCTCTATCTTTCCTCAATACACCAAATAGGATTTTTCTATGATCTTTTGACGCAAATATACGAGGACATTGATATTTCCGTGTTGTGTACTAAACTGAATTTCTCCTCTAACGTCCTCCTATGTAGTTTTACTTTGTATACGATTTGCGAGCCTACATTCAGTTCGGTACATGGAAGCTTTTTTGTATAGCTTTGCCGATTCTTAAAGTTCTCGGCTGACGACATATTCGGCGCGCTATATTTTATTGCGGGGCGTTCCGCACAAAAATTCCCCGCGTAAACTTACGCGGGGAAAACGTCCGAATTTTATTCATTTTTCGTTTATGCGGCGGGGGCGAAAGCCTGTTCCAGCGCTTCCAGCTTCGCCTGATAATCCTTCAAACGACTGACGACAGAGCCGTGAAGAGCGGGCGCGTTCTCATAGGCGGCGATCGCGGAATCGTACAGCGCGCGAACCGCGGCGACTTCGCTTTCCGTCGCCGTTTCCGCGTTCAGTGCGTCTATCGAAAGCTTCACATAGTCCGCTTCCGCTTCTGCCAAACTATTGCGATTGGAAATCCAGGTGAGATAGTCCTCGCGCAAGCCTTCGTACGCCGCGCGCGCCTTTAAAATATTCTGATAACATTCGTCCGTCAGCGTCACTTCGCCGATGGCGGAAATTTTTTCTTCCACCTCGCTCGTTTCTATCGCCTGATGCTTATTCGCGCACTCCGTAAGAATATTCGTTTCCGTTTTCAGCGCCGAAAGTTCCGTCCTATTCAGCAGGGATTTCCACGCCTGCGCCTCCGCAATCTTCGCATACGTATCGTCGCCCTTTACGATGGCGTCCGCCGTTCCGAGCGCTTTTACCGCCGCGCGGAAACGCTCCTTCAAGACTTCCGAGAAAGAAGCGGAAGCCGTTTGGAACGCCTGATAATCGGAGATTCCGGCCTGTTCCTCCTTTGACAGCGCCGCATACGCTTTCGCGACGGCGTCCACGCTCTGTCTGAGCGCCTTCATCTCTTCATAAGGGGTTTCCGTCGTCACGGCGCCGAGTTTTGCGAGAAGCTCTTTTATCTGCGCGTTCAGCTCCTCTTTCGCCATTTCCTTCTGCACGGCGCGCGCCGCTTCTATCTTCTCATAATTATCGACGAGCTTTTTGCTCGTTTCGTATAATCCGTCGTACTTCGTCTGTGCGGCGGAGATCGCCGCCGAAAGCTTCGCCGCCGTATTGTACGTTTCCCGATTCAATTTCTCGATCGCCGTTTTCAGTTCGGGAACGGCGATGTTTTTTTCGTACTTCGTACGGATCGCCAGATATTCTTTCACGGCGTAATCGCCGAAATATTCCGCCTGTCTTTCGTCGAGCGCATCGAAAATCGGATTGGACTGTTCGAGAATCGCGCCCACCAATACTTCCATGCCCGCCATACCGTCGTACGTCTTCAATTCGCCCAAGAGCGCGGAAAGCTGAGATACAGGGGCGCGGAGCTCCGTCCACTCTTTGCGCAGCTCTGCCAAACGAGGATAGTCCGCAACGGTCATTTTCGCCGCTTCGGACAGCGCGTTATACGCCGCCTCCGTTTCGTCCAGCAAAGCGCCGTAGGAATCGCCCAGCCACCGAACGCCGTTCGCCGAGAGAGAGGCGAGCCTTTCCCGCACGGGCGCGCCCTCTTGGTACGCCGCGAGCGACGAGGTCAAAAAGGCGAACGATTCGTCCATTTCCCCTGCCGCCGCCTGTTCTCCCATCATCATGCCGACCACGAAGGAGAAATCCTCTCCGCCGCCCAACGGCGCCGTCCCGTCGTTGGTAAGGCGTACGGACAAGGCGCTCAGAGCGCCGTCTTTAAAGTCCGCGCGCAGGCAAACCCTGTCGATGTCGAAATTGAAGAACATCATCAAAAGGGGCTTGAACGCTTCCATCGAGGGAATATCCGCCGCGTTCAGCGCGTCCCAAATCGCTCCGTACCCCGCTCCGAGCAGAGCGGTGAGCTTATCGCCCGCATTCAGCTGATAGCGAAGAGTGCCGTCTTCCAAAGAAACGACTTCGAGCTGCGCGCTCATCACCGCGTCAGCGAGGAAAGCGACGATGTCCGTATCCGAGCCGCCGAAAATTCCGCTTAGAATAGCGCCGAGGTTATCCGCCGCGAGTCCCGCCAGCGCGCCCTTGACGTCCACGGAGGACACGGAAGAGGCGTATACGGTCCCGTCGTCCCCCTTCGTCGTATTGACTATGTAAAGAGTTCCGTTGTCATAGTAAATTTCCATATCGGGAAGCCCGAACATAGACAGTCCCAAGCTCGCGGAAACGTGCATACGGAAGCAGCCCCATACGTTGCCCGCCAAAAGTTCCTCGGGCAAAATCTGCAATCGGACGGGCAGTGGAATGATCATAAAGTTGCCGTTAGCGTCCGAGTCCAGCCCCACGTTGAGGGTGAAATTCATGCCTGCCGACCAGTCGAAATCGGCAACGCCGACCGCCATTTTCAAAAGCGCGCCCAGATTGGAGGAAAGGGTGACAAACTCCGCCTCCTCGTATTTTGCAAGTTCCTCTTCGCTCGGCAAAGCCTCTCCGCCCGCCTGCACGATAACGTCCGCGTGCAAAGAGGCGACGCCCAAATCCGCGACGAGCTGCGCGCCCGCAAGCCTTGCGGGACCATTCCCTTTTTTATAGACGGAAAGGGACGCAGAAAGTTCGTCGAACGAAAGTCCTCTCAACGGCGAGTCTGCGGGGAGCGACTCCGTCACGACGCCGAGCGCTTCGTTTAACGCCGTCAGCGCTTCCTCTCCCACGTAAAGTTTATAATCCTTTATATCGTCGCTTCCGTTCGTCACGGAAAGCTTAAAAATGCTAAGCAGGGATCCGATATCTATGTTTTCTTCTAATGCGGACAGCGAATATTTATACTTCGCACCGCTCACCTGCACATACAGGAATCCGTCGCCCGCGTAGAGCAGTTCCACGGGGACTCCCAAAATTTCGGTGCTCAGTTTTCCCGAGAACATTCCCGAAAGTCCCGTCGTGGCGAGTTTTTCCACGTCCAAAGAGAGCCAGCCGTTCACCGGCAACGAAAGCAATCGGTCCGCTCCCGCTTCGAGCGTCAATTCCCCTCGGATACTCACGTTGAAGTTGACGAGATTGCCCGCCATCTTCAAAACGGAATTTAATACTGCCGCCATATCCTCGACGTCCACCGCTTCATACTTCGCAAGCGCTTCTTCGTTCGGCAAGGTTTCCGCCGCTTCTGCGGCGACCACCTGCGCGCTCAGGGAAGCGATACCAAAATCTCCGCTAAGCTCTACGCCCGTAATGCGGCCCGCGTCTTTTTCGTTTTGTCTATGTAGGGAGATCAGAGCGCCGACCTCGTTTATCGCCAGCCCTTTCAGCGGCGAATCGTCGGGGAAAGAACTCGTCAAAAACTCTATCGCCTCATTGGCGGGAGCGAGGAGGTCTTCGCCGAGCGTCAGGCGATAGGCATAGGTGTTTCCCTGACTGCCCTCTGCCGAAAGCCGGAACATTCGCAGGACGTCGTCGAGTTCCGTTCCCGATTCGGAAGAAGGAATCGCGTACCGATACGCGGCATCTCCCACCCGCACATATAACATTCCGTCGCCGGGATAGAGGAATTCCGTTTCCACGCCTCCAATTTCCGTACTTACCCTGCCGCGGAACGCGGACGAGAGTCCGTCCGAGGCGAGCTTTTCAATGTCGAAAGAGAGCCAGCCGTCCACAGGCAGGGACAACAACAAGCTACCCCGGGCGTTCGCCGTCAGTTCGCCGCAGATCTTGATCCCGCCCGGCAAATCCATATTTAAAAGGGCGTCAGCAAGGATGGTGAGTTCGTCTTTCTCCACGTCGTCGGGATCGATATCCGTGACGTCGTCGCCCAAGCGGGCGCGGAAAGACGCCGCGTCGGGAATTTCCGTGCCCTTGCCGATTTCGGAAAACGTTTCCGTCAGCGTCGACGTGCAGGATACGTTGTTGAGAAAGGATTTGCTGATTTTATATTTATCTTCCGCTTTTAAAGAGATAGGATTCCAGTCTTCGTCGAACGTCAGCTCCATCGTGCAGCTTTCGAACTCGGGCGCCACTTTGAGTCCTCCGAAATTCATCATCTTCACCGCATAGCGGGAAGTGCCTTTTACGGGGTCGATCTCGTAGCGACAGGTATACGTGCCCTCCGAACGGGAAATGAGTTCCGCGCTTTTGATCGTTTCCTCGTTGAGGATATAGTTAGAGAGCGCCGTGGGCTCGCAGCCGATCTTGGAGCGGTATTCTTGAAGCGTCGTCACCGTAAAGGAATCCTTTTTATCGGAGTCCCGCATCACCACTTTATCCCCTGTGAAGAACGCCTGCTTGCCGACGCTGACGATGGAGGAAGAGGAGAGTGCCTCCATGTACGATTCCTTTCCGTTCTTGATATGAACGTCCGCGATCGTCTGTTTATAAAGCCCGCCTATGGCGACGACTTTGCCCTCTACGTCCGAACGGTAAGAGTCCAGACTTTTCAGCTTGCCCGCCAAAATATAGGCGTTCTCCTTGGCCGTGTATTCGGCCGCCGTCTTGGTGGGATGGGCGATGATGGTGGTTTCGCCCTCCGCGATCGTTTCCCCGACGCTGATTTTCACGGCGCCGCAGCTTCCCAGAGCGAACAGCGCGCCCGCGCCTAACACCCCCGCGGAAAACAGTGCGATCTTGTTTTTCAATTTTCTTCTCATTTTTTCTTCCTCTTCTCCGATTTCCAAGTTTTTTCTCGTCGCAGCCCGCAATCGACCTCGCAAAGGCGGCGCAACGCTTTGCCCTCACTTTCCGCCTTTCCCCGCGCCATGTGCGTCACGCGGAAACAGACAGAATTTATATAGAGCCTTACGCCCGCAAATGCTTCGCCTCTGCGTGCGTTCCTTCTGTATTATAAAGACTTTTCACAAAGAAGTCAAGCGCCTATCTGTATTTTTATCATATATTTTTATGACTTTTTGTTGCTTTTTCACGAAAAATAATGTTTCATTATTTTTTCAGCAGGAAAGCGCCCTTTCGTTCCGCCCTGATAGACTGCGACGGCTTTCCGTGAGAGAAAGCGTGCGCTGAAAACGCTTTCGCGCGGACGATATAGAAAGGATGTGCAAAATCCAGTCTTTTTACGTTGGGTAAGAAAAGAACTCAAAACGGTTTAAGCAAAAACAGGGACTTGGGGAGGGAAAAGGATCTTGGAGGTCTTTGAAATTTAGAAAACGCAGTTCTGTGCTTTTTCAAAAAAAGCGCGGGGAAATCGGGGAAAAGCGCCGTTCGTCCGCGGGCGTGCCCGCACTTTGCAGGACGGGAACTTTTTGGGTCGCCTACTTCTTTTTCGGGATAAAGAAAGAGAAAATTTACGGAACTTTAAAAAAGAGGCAAGAGCCGTTTGCGTTTGCAAAAAAAGCGCGAAAAGACTTCGCGACATTTTTCCGAACGCTTAGGAAAACAACAAGAGCGACTTATCCCTCTGACAAGAAGCGCGAAAAAGCCCCATCATGGTCTTTTTCGAAAACGCGCGCCGCTTCTTTTTCCGTCCCCCGCGAGTTCTTTTTTGGCGGAAAAGCGCTCAAAAAACGCGCCGCCGCGTTCGGCGCGCTTCTCAAATAAAAAAGCCTTCCTCCGCTTTGGGAAAGCTCTTTTTTATCCTTCTATGTGCGTAAAATTTTCTGCGGCGGTAGTCGTCTACAAATCGAGCGCAAAGGGATACAGTTCGGATTTGGAAACGCCGCGGTCTTTCGCCGCGCGTTTGAGCGCTTCCTTTTTATCCAGTCCCTCGTCCATGTAACGGCGGATGTGTTCCTTTTCCGAAAGGGCGTTCCAGGGATTGACCTTTTCCCCCGCGCCCTCCACGATCAGCACATATTCCCCGCGCTTTTCGCCCGCAAGCCCCTCGGAAAGAAGGAACGAAACGCTCTCTTCGTGAATCTTGGTGATCTCCCGCACCGCCGAGGCGCGGCGCTCGCCGAACACCTCGTACATGGCTTTGACGTCTTTCTCTACGTCCTGCGGCGCGCTGTGAAACGCCAGCGTCATATCGAGATCCTTATATTTTTCCAAAAGCGCTTTTTTCTCGCTCGTTTTATCGGGCAGAAAGCCCACGAACGCAAATCGATCGGCGGGCAGCGAGGACAGCACCAGGGCAGCGACGAACGCGCACGCGCCCGGGATCAAAGTGTACGGCTCACCCGCCTCCCGCAAGGTCTTGCAGACGATATTGCCGGGATCGGACACCACGGGAGTCCCCGCGTCGGATACCACCGCGATGTCTTTGCCCTCGCGCGACAGCTGCAATATTTTTTCCGCCGCGCTCGTTTCGTTGAATTTATGGCAGGCAAACAGCGGCTTTTTGATTTCGTAGGCGTTTAAAAGCTTCACCGTGTGCCGCGTGTCCTCGCAGAAAATGACGTCCGCGCCCTTCAACGTTTCCAATGCGCGGAGCGTAATGTCTTTTAAATTGCCTATCGGCGTCGCCACGAATGATATCATCTCTTCCTCCCGTCCCCTTCGGCGTTTGCCGAAAACACGCTGTTTTTTATCTGTCTTTTCCCACGGCGAAAAACGCGCCCTTTCGACTTAATTCGGGCTTTTTTTGCGTTTCACGGGAAACAGGCGGTTTTTAAAAAAGAATTTTCCGCCTTTTTTTCGGATTTTCCTTTCTTTTTCCGCCACCTTAAAAAAGCCGAACGATACGGCTCTTTCTGTGAGGGCAGATGGGTGACATAGCCGACGGGAATCTTATTTTCCGTCGCGTCTATCGCCTTTTTCGCGCCCTCGGCGCCGAACGCGCCGCACAGTTCGATACACCCGACCCCGTCGAGGCAGAGCTGCCGCGCGGCGGCGCACGCCTCGTCTATATCCGCGGCGCCGACGATCTGCGCTCTGTCGCGCGCCGCGTCAAAATTTCCCAAAATGAGAAACGCAAATCTCATCTGTTTTTTTCTCCGATTGTTTCGCCGTGCGTCCCTGCTTTTTGATTGACGAGCACGGGCAGTATCTCCGTTCCGGGACGACCGCCCTTCACGCCCTCCGCGAGCAGTAGATACGGCTTCATCTCTGCCCTGCCCGCCGCAAATTGCACCCGCTTGATCTCTATTCCCGCCTCGCGGAACGTATAGCAGACCTCCGCGAGCCTGTCCGCGCGATTGGTAAGCGCGATGCGTCCGCCGAATTTAAGCGCCTTGGACGCCGCCCGCGCGATCTCTCCGAGCGTGACGGTGATCTCTTTGCGGCAGATCGCTTTCTTATAGTCGTCGTTTTCCAATCCGCCGCGCTCGTAGGGGGGATTGCACAGGACGAGGGAAAATTTTTCGCGGTATTCGTCGGGAATATCCTGAATTCTGCCCCGAAAAAAACCGAAATTGTCGAAGCCGTTAAGCGCCGCCGTCTTTTCGGAAAGCCGGGAGAGTTCTTCCTGCATTTCAAAAAGCGTAAACGAAAGCCCCTTCATTGCGCGGTGGAGCGCGTAAAAATGAAAAGCCACGATTCCGCTGCCCGCGCAGAAGTCCGCCACCGTATCCCCCGATTTCGCGCGGGCGAAACGGGACAAAAGCACCGAATCGGACGTGAAGCGATACAGCCGCGTATCCTGTATGATCTTTAAGTTATCGACGAGCAACTCCTCGACGACTTCCGTTTCGGCAAGCCGCATATCTTCCTCCGTTTTTCCGCCGCCGGGCGTTCTTTCAAAAATAAAAGAGGCGCGAGTTCCCCCGCGTCCCTTTCGTTTGTGCGATTCGCCAAAAAAGCCGCACGGAGCTTTCAGGGCTTATTCGGCCTTGACTGCACCGGTGGGGCAAACGTCCTCACACGCGCCGCAATCGACGCAGGTGTCGGGATCTACCACATAAATACCAGAATCACCGAGAGAGATCGCTTCTACGGGACAGGTATCCGCGCAAGCGCCGCAGGCTACGCATTCGTCCGTAATTTTATGTGCCATGATTCATACCTCCGATTTCATTGATACCCGTATTATATCACATTTTTTGCGATTAGTAAAGAGTTACAACTAATTTTTTTTGGGGAATCGTGAAAATTTTACGGCTTTTTCACAATCGTTCCGTCCTCGATTTCAAAGTCCACCGCCACAGAGCTTTCCGCTTCCGCGTGCATGAATTTCTTTACCACGTTCACGTGATAGGGGTCGCTTTGGTAGGCGTCCAACGCCGCCTTATCTTCCAAGACGACACTCAAAAACACGTCGTAGGAACGGGGAGAAGAGAGAAAGTCCGTCCCCGCCTCTAATGCTTTCACCGTCGGCACCTTGCCGCGCATGGAAAGAAGCAGGTTTTTCGCTTCCTCTTTTTTCGTTTTGTCTTTCAATTTGAAACAGACGATATGTTTGATCATGTTATTTTTCTCCTTAGAATACAATATACGACTGAAAAAAACGCGGAAACTTATTTGCTCTTTTCAAAGTCGGGCAGACGTCAGCAATTTGCAAAGCCGCGGAGTTTTTCGACGATTTCCGCCGCCAAAGCCGCGCCGCGGACAATCTCCGCCTCCGTGTTGTCCCTGCCGAAACTGAAACGCACGGAGGAACGGGAACGCCTTTCGTCAAGCCCCATCGCCGTCAACACGTGACTCGGCTTCACCGACGACGAGGCGCACGCGCTTCCCGCGCTCACCGCCACGCCGTGCAAATCCATGTTATACAGAAACGCCGCGTTGTCGATCCCTTCAAAACAAAGATTGACAATGGACGGCAGGCAATTCTCCTCGTCGCCGTTGAGCGTCACGGCGGGAACTTTGGCAAATATTTCTTTCAAAAACAGCTTTTTAAGCGCGGCAATCCTCGCGTTATTTTCCGCCATCCCCTTTACGTTCTTTTCGTACGCCGCCGCAAGCCCCACCACGGCGGGCACGTTGACGGTGCCGCCGCGAAGCCCCCGCTCCTGCTCGCCGCCCGCAATCAACCGTCCGATCTTTACGCCGCGGCGGATATACAGCGCTCCGACGCCCTTCGGTCCGTAAAACTTATGCGCGGAAAAGGAAAGCAGATCCGCGCCCCAAGAAATTACGTCTATGGGAAGATACGGCGCCGCCTGCACCGCGTCGGTAAAAAACAGACTGCCGTTTTCGCGCGCAATTCGCGCGCATTCCGCAAAAGGTTGAATAACGCCCGTTTCGTTGTTCGCCGCCATGACGCAAATCAGCCCCGTATCCTCGGAAATTGCCCGTTTCAACTCGCTCGGCTCTACCCTGCCCCGTTCGTTTACGGGGAGCCACGTGACGGAGAATCCTTCATTTTCCAAACGTTCCCCCGCCGAAAGGGCGGCGTGATGTTCTATCGAGGACAACACGACGTGTTTTCTGCCTTTCTCTTTCTGCGCGCACGCGCCGCCGAGTATCGCCCAATTGTCGCTTTCCGTACCGCCCGAGGTAAAATAAATTTCATTCGGCTGCGCGCCGACAAGCCGCGCAAGCGTATCCCGCGCGCTATCCACCGCGCGCATCGCCGCCCGCCCGAAAGCGTGCGGGGAATCGGCGTTGCCGAAAAGCTCCGTATAATAAGGACGCATTTTTTCGAATACGTCCGTATCTAGCGGCGTCGTCGCCGCATGATCGAAATAAATCCGCTCCTGACTTCCTTCCATAAACCGTCCCCGATGAATCCGCCGTCCGTTTTTTATTCGACGGCGCAAGCCCTTTGTTTCCCGTTCCGAAATAGAAATTGCCGTTTCTTCTCGTTCAGAGCCTGAAAACTTCCCTTTTTCCGCGTCCGCGCCGTCGCCTTAGATTATATCCCCTTTGCGCGCGTTTGTCAACCGAGTTTATGTCAAAGGACGGGTTTCTCAGTAACTTTCGCTCAGTCCTAAAAAATAATCGGCGGAAACATCGAACGTGGATGCTATTTTTTGAAGCGTTTGATAATTCGGGCTGTTTTTTCCCCGCAGCCATTCGCTTATCTGACTTGGCTTTACTCCTATCGCGCGGGCAAAAGCGGTCTGCGTCATGCGGTTGTCCTTTAAAAATTCGCACAATACCTGACTGAAATCTTTTTTCATGAGAAATGAAACGCCGCAAAATTTATCTATCGTTTTAAAACGCTTGCAGCTTCCTCCTTACTGTTTATTATAGCATCGCTTTTTACAAAAATCATGAGTTACTAGCAACACTTGTTACGTTTTTTTATAGGATAAAAAATTGTCGAGTCGAATATTCCCAACTGCCATAAAGACATTTAATTATTCCAAAACAACATATTTTCATTTTATCTTCCTATCCGATATTTGCCCAAAAAAGTTCTATTTGATTATTTTATGAGTGTATTATATCATGACTTTTTGGCATAGTCAAGCATTTTATGACATTTTGGTATAAAATTAAATTGTATTTATTCCTTTTCGGTATAATTATGAAAAGGTGAAAAAATGGAAAAAAATCAAAAATCAATTTTAGCAACGAAACTTGCCCAAGCGATAAAAAATAAGGGATATACACAGACTCAACTTGCGGAATTATTACACGTAAAGCAAACCACAATAAGCAGATGGGTAAGCGGAGAACGAGAACCAAATTATAAAATGTTTTTACTTTTGTGCGCATATTTGGAAGAATCTCCCAACGAATTACTCGATTACGACGAAAAGAATGCTCGGGCAGAAGCAGCGGACGCACTGTTAGAAGCGATATTTAAAAGCAAAACTTTTGCGGCAAGACGGGAAGAAGCCGTTTCTCAATGGAAAAAAGAAGGGAAAACAGAGCAAGAAATTGACGCGGGCGTCGAAAAAATGCTTCGAGAAGAATACGCGGTCTTTTGCAAAAAATATCGACTCAATTTATAACCTCAAACGGAAAGCTCCGTGCGAGGTTTTCTTTTTGTTCTCCGCCTTTCAAAAAATTCGCTCCAAAAGCTCCTTTTCGAGCCATATCGCTCCACCTATTTGACAATATTCATAAGTTCAACGCACACCTGCCCCCCGCGTTCTTGCTTTCGATAAAATTTTTCAAAAAATTTTTCAAAACCCCCTTGAAAATTCCCGCCGAATATACTATAATGGTGACAGTTATCGATTCGGGATAACAAACTTTAAAATTTCATTACAAGGGGGACTTTTTATATGGGTATCACAGGAGAAAATATCCGCAACATTGCGGTCATCGGGCACAGCGGCGAGGGCAAAACCACCCTTTGCGAAGCGATGCTCTTTAACGGCGGCACCACCGACCGTCAGGGAAAAGTGCTCGACGGCACCACCGTCACCGACTTCGACGACCTCGAAAAAGCCAAGAAAATGTCCATGTATACCGCCTGCGCCTACTTAATGTGGAAAGGCGTCAAGATCAATCTTCTCGATCTTCCCGGCTTCTACGATTTCGAGGGCGAACGCCACGAGGGACTTCGCGCGGCGGGCGGCGCTCTTCTCGTCATCGGCGCGAACGGGGTGCTTCCCATCGGCGCGGAAAGCGTCGTCGATTACTGTCTGAGGCTCGGAAAGCCGCTCATCATCTTCATCAACGGCATGGATAAGGAAAACGCCGACTACTTCGGCACCGTGCGCGCTTTAAAGGAAAAATACGCGGGCAAGCTTGCCCCTATCCAAATTCCCATTATGGAAAACGGCAAGATGCAGGGCTGTATCAACGCCTTACAGGAAAAGGCATACCGTTTCACGCAGGACGGCGTCGAGGAGATCCCCGTTCCCGCCGACTTAAAGGCGCAGGTGGAAGAAATGCAGGCGAATCTCATGGAAACCGCCGCCGAAAACGACGAGGTACTGCTCGACAAATACTTTGAGGCAGGCTCCCTCACGCACGAGGAAACCGTCCACGGAATACGCCTCGGCATCGCTTCCGTCAACACCATTCCCGTCATGGCGGGCAGCGCTCTGCAAAACCGCGGCGTCATCAACCTCTTAAACGAGATCGTCGAATATATGCCGCAGGCTAACGAGAGAGTCACCACCCTCGCCACCGACCTTGCGGCGGATAAGGTCGTCAACGTTCTTCCCGAAGAAAACGCGCCCCTCGCCGCGCAGGTGTTCAAGACCGTCATCGACCCCTATTCGGGCAAGCTCAGCTACTTAAAAGTATTCCGCGGCACTTTAAAGAGCGGCAGCGTCGTCTGGAACGCAAACGCCGAAAAGGAAGAACGCATCGGACAGATTTACCTGCTCAAAGGCAAAAAGACGGAGCCTGTCGCCGAGCTTGCGGCGGGCGATATAGGCGCGGTGAACAAACTCAGCGTCACCGCCACCTCCGACACCCTCTGCGATCAGAACGCGAAAATAAAGTTCGACCCCATCCGCTTCCCCAAGCCCACCCTGTTTATGGCGGTTTCGTCCGAGAAAAAGGGAGAGGAGGACAAAGTGTTCGCGGGACTTAGCAAGCTGGCGGAAGAGGATTACACTTTCTCCGTGGAAAAGAACGCCGAAACGGGCGAAATTCTCATCGGCGGGCAGGGCGACACGCAATTGGAAATGCTGGCTAAAAAGGTCAAGGCGCGCTACGGCGTGGACGTCAAACTGACGGAGCCGAAAATCGCTTACCGCGAAACCATCCGCTCCACCGCCGAGGCGGAAGGCAAGTACAAGAAACAAACGGGCGGTCACGGACAGTACGGGCACTGTAAAATACGCTTCGAGCCGTGCGCGGAAGACTTCGTCTTTGACGAGGAAGTGGTGGGCGGCGCCGTGCCCAAACAGTATTTCCCCGCCGTCGAGAAAGGACTCAGGGAAAGCCTTTCCTCGGGTCCGCTCGCGGGCTGCCCCGTCACGGGACTCAAAGCCGTCCTCTACGACGGGAGCTATCACGAAGTGGACAGCTCGGAAATGGCGTTTAAAGCCGCCGCCGCGCTCGCGTTCAAGGAGGGCTTGAAGAACGCCTCCCCCGTGCTCTTGGAGCCTGTTTACAGGCTGAAAATCGCCGTTCCCGGGGATTATCTCGGCGACGTCATGGGCGACATCAACAAGCGCCGCGGGCGCATTATGGGCACCACCACCGAAAACGATCTGACCGTCGTCACCGCGGAAGTCCCGCAAGCGGAAATCAAGAAATATACCATGGAACTCAGATCGCTGACCCGCGGCAGCGGCAAATTCGTCGCGGAATTTTTGGACTATGAGGAAGTGCCGCCCATGTTCGCGGATAAAATCGCCGCCGCAGCGCACGCGGCGAGAGCCAAAGAGTAATTTCGGCGCCGCAAACGGGCTTTGCCTCTTAAAGATACCATTTTGACGCAAAGACCAAAAAGAGTTAAAAATGCTTTTGCGGCGTTAAAAATTGCGGTTTAACGCGGCGTACCCTTTTCACCGCGCTCGCCCCGAACGCGAAGAGGGTATGCGGCAACATTGCGGAGTCGTATCTTTCTTTTCCGTCGAAAATCCCGCTCTGCTCCGTGAGGGAAGTCAAGCGGTAGCTTGGGCGGCGCGAACTTGTTTTGCCGCTCGAAAAAAATGCCGTGCGATCGTGAGGCGGAGTCCCTTTTCGGGCATCCGATTTGCCGCAAAAAAATGCCGCTCGGCAAGCGGGCGCCGACTTTACGGATAGCGCGGGGGAGCTTCCCCGCAAACCGCCGCGGCCGCGGCGGACGGGCGAAACGCGGCTTTTTGAGCGCGCGGCTCGTTTAAAAGGATGCAAACCGCGGTTGTTGAAAGCTATGTGCGCCGCGGGGCGCGGGCGGGATTTCCCGAATCCCCCTTCGGGAGGTCCCGTTTTATATTTTGCCGCCGTTTTCGGTCGCGGCGTTTCTGTGACGTTTCGGCGAAGTCCCTTTTCCTCAAAGGACAAGCGCGGGCCGTTAAGTCGGCGGCAGTAAAAAAGGAGAGAATCGAAAAATGTATGAAAGAATGCTGGATAAAAAAACGGCGCCGACAGACGCCGATTTTGTTGCTCATTGCGGAACGTGCGCGGGATTGTTTACGGCGCTCGACGAATTTTTGACGGGCGAGGGGCGCGCGCAAAAGACGCTCCGCTTCCCTTACGGAAATCATTACGGTTGGGGATACAAATATTCGGTAAAAAACAAACACCTATGCGATATTTTTGCGGAGAAGGACGCTTTCACCGTGATGGTGCGTCTGAGCGACGCTCAGTTTTCCGAGATTTACGAAAGTCTGCTCGACTGCGGCAAGGAATACGTCGATCACAGGTATCCTTGCGGGGAAGGGGGCTGGATCCACTACCGTGCCACAAGAGAAGAGCATCTTAACGACCTCAAAAAAATTTTGAGAAAAAAACTCGGGTGACTTTTCTCTATGGCGGCGCCCTCGCTTTTTCCTAAAAGAATTTTTCTCTTAAAGTTTTTTGAGCGGCGCAAGAGAATTTATGTTCGCCGTTTTTCTATTCTTTTATGCGAAAATTCACATAAACTCTTGCCTATTTTTTCACGGTGTGATATACTGAATTTATGATACGCGACGTCTATCAAAAATGTTATGAACGGCAGGCGGCATTCTATCGAACGCGCCCCCGCGCGAAAAAGATGCTGACAGCAGGCAATTACGCCCTGACCGCGGCAGTGTTTGTCGCCTATGCGCTGCTCTGTCTGATCGAGCTCATTGTCCGCCGTAAAACGGCGACGCAGGCGGACGTCATCCGCATCGTCGCCGTTCCTTTGCTCTGTCTTTTGGCGGTGTCTATCCTGCGCAACCTCATAGACCGCAAGCGTCCCTATGAAACGGGCGGCATCTTTCCCGTCATCGCCAAAAAGAAAAAGGGTCATTCCTTTCCGAGCCGCCACGTCGCGTCCGCTTTCGTCATCGGCATGGTGCTGCTGCCCTATTGCCTCTGGGCGGGCATTGCCGTCCTCGCCGCGGGGGCTTTGCTCGGATACATACGTTTCGCGGCGGGCATACACTATCCCTCCGATCTGTTCGCAGGCGCGGGGATCGGCGTCTTATTCGGATTGATGGTGTTCATCTGACAAGAAAACGAACGCGCCGTTTTGCCGCGGCATTCGACTTATCGAGATAAAAAATCCCATTTTCGACGCGCCCCGCTCGGGGAATAAGACACGGGCAGAAAAAAGCGTTGATCGTTTTCTCGCCTCTTACCCGAAGCCGTTTTTCACGATCCGTCCCATAAATGAGGATAGGCGAAGCGGATCTCCCGGCGGGCAAAAAATACAGCAAAGCAAAAGAAAATCCGGAGGTGGATTATGAAAAAATGGTACGACGAAGAGTATGAGTTCGAAATCGAGGTGACGGGGTTTCTCCGCGGCGATCACACCGAGCGGTATTGTCGCAACGGCGAGGAAATCGGGGATAAATATACCTGCACCTACGGCTGTCCCGTAAACAAAGACGGACAGGGCATTTGTTCCAAGGTGATGATGCTCCTGTTCCCCGTCATGGAAGCCGTCCGCAGCGGCGGAGATCTGGAAAACGTCGGCGGATGCGGCAAATACTGTAAGGATATTGTCTGTCCCGACGGCTGCGTCATGTTCAGGCTGACGGCAAAAAAACTCGGGAACGAAAACTTTTTTAAGGGAAAGTTTTTCGATTCCCTTTGATCTCCCCTAAGCAGAAAAAAGGCGCGGCTTTCTAAAAAGCCGCGCCTTTTTTGCGCGATAGAGCCGAACCGAAAAAACGTCCTTCCTGCGCCCGTTTATTCGGCGCGGCGGATCTCACCGTATTTTAAAATTTGGCGGAAGGCGTCCTTCGTGTGCGACAAAAGATAGTTCCACTCCCTCTCGTTTTCCATCCCGGGCGAAAAGCGGCGGAGAGCGGAAAACATCTTTTTCGTCAAAGCGCTCGAAAAATAAGAGCCGTCGGGAAACTCGAAAAGCACGCTCAGGCGCACTCGCAGCAGAGCGTTGGAGGTGAACAGCGAGATTTTCGTTTCCCCGTAAGAATACTCACGGCGCGTATACGCCCAATCGCAGCGCCCCTCGGCGACGGAGAAATACGTTCTGCCCCGCCGCACGATTTTCTCTCTTGTCAGCGCCACATATTCGCGGCTGCCGAAGAGATCTTCCCCTTTGCCGTCCGCGACGTCCGACTTTATCGGCGCTCCGCCGCTCTCCGCGGATTCGGAAGGCATGACGCTTCCCCTCGCCAGAGAATCTTCGCCGGGGATCTCGAACACGTACTCCTCATCCTCGATAAGGGGCGCGTCCGCCGCCAGCCAGGCATATCTTTTCACTTCGTATTCCGTTTCCTTTTTGCGGATCAGAGGCAGCGCGAGCAGAAGGAAAAAAAGAGGCAGCATCCCCAGCGCAAACAGGGAAAGCCCCGCCGCCAAAAATTTATGCGCGTCCCTTTCCAGCAGCACCGCGCCCGCCGTCACGCAGGCGATGAAAAAGACCAGCATACACGGAATGACGACATAATTGAGCTTCCAGCGCAAGGGAGTCATTTCCGATTTTTCGTAAGCGCGCGTTTCTTGAAGGCTTTTAAATATCTCTTTCGGCGTCATTTTTATCTCCCATCCGCTTTTCTCCCCGCGCGCCGTCGTATTCCCACAAAATGTCCGAAAGCGCCGCCAGCCTTTCCGGAGAAAGCGTTTCCCCGCGCGCTTTTTCGTCGACCCCCGCCTTTTGAAGCACCTCTTTCGCCTGCTCGCGGGAAAGGGAAAAACTGATCATCAGATTGTTTTGGAGGGTCTTGCGGCGGTTCAAAAAGGCGCAGCGCACCGTGTCGCGGTACATCTTCCGATCTTTGACGGGCAATCTGTCCCGCTCGAATTCTATCTTCACCACCGCCGAATCGACGTTAGGACGGGGATAAAAGAGGGTGCGGGGCACTCTCTTGACGATTTTCGCCGTGCCCTTTAAGGCGATTCCCGCCGTAATAGCGCCGTATTCGGGCGTGTTTTCCTTCGCGCAGAAACGTTCCGCAACCTCTTCCTGCACCATCACGGATACCCCTTCGCAAAGCTCGCTCTCGTCCAAAAGCTTGGCAATCAGCGGCGTCGTGATATAATAGGGCAGATTTGCGACCACCCTGTAAGCGCCGATCTCCTTTTCAAATTCCTTTAAATCTAGTTTATGGAAATCCCGGAAGATCACCTCGACGTTTTCAACTCCCGCAAGCGTTTCTTCGAGCACGGGCTTTAAATCGGCGTCGATGTCGAAGGCGTATACCCTTTTTGCGCTTTCCGCCAAAGCCCGCGTCAACGTACCCGCGCCGCAGCCGATCTCCACCACCGTCGTATCTTTCGTGACGTCGGACGCCGAAACGATGGACTTTAAAAGATTGGTGTCGGAAATGAAATTTTGACCGAATTGCTTTTTGAAACGAAAGCCGTGTTTTGTCAGGACGGTGCGTAAATCTTCCATGAGAACTCCTCGATAAATTGTAAAACAAAAGCCGCCTTTCTCTCGGAAAAACGGCGTGGCGGCGCGCGGGAAACCCGAATTTCGACGATCTTCCGAAAACGCATCGGCGTCTTGTCTTTGTTTCTTTTCCCTTATCGTCCTGAAAAGCGAAAAACTCGGCCGTCTTTTAAAGTCTTTTCCTTTGCGGACAGATCAGGACCTCGCCAGGACGGGGCGAGGAAATGCGTTTTTAAAAAGTTTCGCTCTTAGGGGCATTCTCCTTCTCCCCTTTCCTCCCTTCGCAAGGGAAAAAGCGCGCCTCTTCCTTTTGCCCGCTCTTTACTCCTTTACCGAAGGCAGGGAAACGCCGAGTTTTTGAGCCGCCGCCACGTACTCCGCCACTAGATAAAAATTTTCGAGGTCCCTATCGTCCAGCCCGCGAAAGGCGATGAGTTCGTCGTACAGTTCCCCGCTGCCCTCCACGCAAAAGTATCCCGTTTCCAGATCGATTCCGACGAAAATTTCTTCTATGTCTTTGAAAATTTCTTCTTTATTTTCGTACAATCGCCCGCCTGTTGACGATCTTTCCACAAAAAAAGTCACGGGATGCGGAAACGCGCCCTCCGAAAGCTTTTTTCGGAAATGCTCGTTTTCCGCAACGTTTGCCCGCACGACGTCGAGCGCCTTTTCCTCAAAAATGGGGCGGACAGGGTAGCGTTCACAGAGATAACGAGCAATTTCCCCGCCGCTCTTGCGATTGGGCTGTAAAAGTCCTTTATACGACTCGAACGTTTTTTTCCATTCGGCGATCTCCGCCTTTTTCGCTTTATGGGTCAGCATCGTTTCTCCTTTCGGGCTTCGTTTTTTCAGCGTTCCGATTATTCCCCTTTCGCCTCGAAGACGTCGGGAATGATTTTGCCGCGGCAAGCGCAATACTCCACGGGATAAAAATAGCGGCGCAAACAGTTTTTCCCGAACCTTTCAAAATCGGGAATTTTTATCGCGTCCTTCGTTCGCGGCGGGCGCAAACGGAATCTTCTCCGCTTCATGCCGTCAGGGAAAAACTCAAAGGCGTGAGGAGGAAAGAAACTGTTTCCCTTCGTCAACCGCAATGCGGACAATTCACCGTCGCCGCTTTCGTTTTCGACGAAAGCCGCGGCGGCTTTGCGGACGCGACCCCGCGCGGAAAATCAGGAATCCGCGATATACGCCCGCACCCGCAGGGGAATTCCCACGCTGTCCGCGACTCTTTTGCAGGCCGCCACCTCGTCCTCGCCGATGCAGTCCACCACGGAAAACCAACATTCGATGCCGTTTTTCCTGGCGAGGCGCGCGAAGTCGAGAATCGCCGTATACCCCGCCTCTCCGAACATAGAACGGCAGATCGGCTGATATTTCTCCGCGCAGGACGCGTTTAAGGAAACGTTGATTTTATCTATCTTTCCTTTGAGTTCGGGCAAAATGTCCCGTTTGTTGACGAGGTTTCCCTGACCGTTGGTATTGAGGCGGGTAGTTAAGCCCTTTTCGTGCACGTATTCCGCCACCGCGCACATCTCCGCCACTTTATACGTCGGCTCGCCGAAGCCGCAGAACACCACTTCCTTGAATTTTTTGATGTCCCCCATGCCGTTTATCGCCGCGATCACTTTTTCGGGCGTCGGTTCGCCGTGGCGGAGCCAAAGATAATTTCCGTAATAGCTCGCCCGCTCGTTGCGCACGCAGAAAGAGCATCCGTTGGAGCATTTATTCGTAAGGTTGATATACAGATTGCCGTCGAGCGCGTACACATACGTGTCTTTGCGGTTATCCGCGGCGTTCTTCTCCTTGCCGCCGCCGTTTTGATTTTTCGCGCCGTTATTGCCTCCCCCTTGTTTGCGGGGAGCGCCGTTTTTCGGCGGGACGGCCTTTCCGCCGCGATTGTCGCGGAAGTCACGATTGTCGCGGGGCTCCCTGTTTTCACGGCCGTCGCGATTTTTATTCTGCGAAGCAAACGCATTGTTATTTGGCTTTCTCGCCTCGTTATTCCTTTCGTTTTTCATGATTTTTTACGCTTTCAGTCGGGGGAACAAACGCTTCGCGTTGGCGAAAATGCGTTCCTCCAACTCCTCCTTTTTTTCTTCGCGCAGGCGCGCGAGATTTTCCACCACGTATTTCACCTTTTCCGGCTCGTTGGGGAAAGAGCCGCGGAAAGGCTCGGGCGTCAAGTACGGACTGTCCGTTTCCGACAAAAGGCGGTCGGCCGGGATCGCGCGGGCGTTTTCGTGTATCTTTTTGGCGTTTTTATAGGTGGACGTGCCGCCGAGAGAAAAATACATCCCCAGCGCCGCAAAATCTCCCACCATTTCCTTGGAGTAGGAATAGCAGTGCAGCAGCGCCCCGTTTTTCAAAAACGCCCGATTCGCCTTTAAAATTTCCAATGTATCCGCCGCCGCGTCGCGGCTATGAACGACCACGGGCAGTCCCGCCTCGTCCGCAAGCCGTATCTGCCGCTCGAAAATTTCCTTCTGCCGCTCCTTCAAAGGATTGTCGGGATAATGATAGTCAAGGCCTATCTCCCCGATTCCCACGCATTTGGGATCGCTTGCGAGCGCGGCTATTCTTTCGAGATCGCCGTCGCGGTATTTTTTTAGTTCCTGCGGCTGAAAGCCCGCGCAGAAATATACGTCCGCAAACCTGTTTGCAAGCTCCGCGGCGCGGTAAGAAGAATCCATGTCGAACGCCGAGCAGACGACCGCCTTTATTCCCGCCGCGCGGGCGCGGTCCAAGACGGCGGCCACGCCGCCCACCCGCTCGTATTCCCTGCCCGTCAAGTGGCAATGCACGTCTATCAGCATCTTTTCTCCTTTAACGAATCCCCGCGCCGCTCTTCAAATCGGGTTTATCCGAAACGACGAGGGACAGCGTGCCGTCCTCGTCCTCCGCCGCGAGGATCATGCCCTCGGACACGATTCCGCAGAGCTTGACGGGTTTCAGATTGGTGACGAACACCACCTTTTTGCCTACCATTTCCTCGGGCGTATAGTGTTTGGCAATGCCCGAAACGACGCTGCGCGTTTCGCTGCCAAAGCGCACCGTTTCGTGCAGCAGTTTGGAAGATTTGGGCACCTTTTCGCAGGCGACGATCTCTCCCACCTGCAACTTGACTTTCGCAAAGTCGTCGATGGAAATTTCGGGATAGGCGTCCCCGTCCGCCTTTTCCCGCTTTTCCTCTGCTCCCGCGTTCGACGCGACATCCGCGGGCGAAGAAACCGTTTTTTCCGCCGCGGCGATCTGTGCCGCGCGGATTTTTTCGATCTCGGGTTCCAGCGTTTTAAAGTCGATGCGGGCAAACAGCGCGGGGACGGGCGTCACCGTCACGGAGTCCGCCAAACCGAAGCAAGCGCATTCTTCGAGTGTCCTGCTCTCGCCGCCGAAGGCGGACAATATCTTCGCAGACGTTTCGGGCATGAAGCTGTCGAGTAGGGAAGCGCCCGTTTGAATCGCCTCCGAAAGATTGTACAGCACGTCGTTAAGGCGCGCCTTTTTGCCCTCGTCCTTAGCGAGCGCCCAGGGCATGGTTTCGTCGATATATTTATTGGCGCGGCGGAAGAGCGTGAAAATTTCCGTGATCGCGTCCGCGATATGCAGAGAGTCCGCTTTCGTTTTCACCTTCGCGGCGACGCCCGCTATCGTTTCCTTAAACTCCGCGTCGGGGGCTTCTTCTTGCGCGGCCGCCCTTTGCACTCTGCCGCCGAAATACTTGACGATCATCGCCACCGTGCGGGAAACGAGGTTGCCAAGGACGTTGGCGAGTTCGGAATTATACCGTTCCGCGACCAGTTCCCAGGAGATTTGTCCGTCGTTGTCGAAGGGCATTTCGTGAAGCACGAAGAAACGCACCGCGTCTACGCCGAACAGGCGGGCGAGGTCGTCCGCATAAATGACGTTGCCCTTGGACTTGGACATTTTGCCGTCCCCTTGCAAAAGCCAGGGATGACCGAATACCTGCTTGGGAAGCGGCTCTCCGAGCGCCATCAGGAAAATGGGCCAATAGATGGTATGAAAACGGATGATGTCCTTGCCGATGAGATGGAGATCGGCGGGCCAATACTTTTTATAGTCTTCGCCGCTTTCGCCGTCCGTGCGGTAGCCAAGACCCGTGATATAATTGGTGAGGGCGTCCAGCCACACATACACGACGTGTTTCTTGTCGAAATCCACGGGGATTCCCCATTTGAAAGAGGTGCGGGAAACGCACAGATCCTGCAAGCCCTTCAAAAGAAAGTTGTTCATCATCTCGTTCTTTCGGGAAACGGGCTGTATAAATTCGGGATGGGAATGGATATGCTCGATCAGCCGATCCGCATATTTGCCCATTTTAAAGAAATAGGCTTCTTCTTTCGCGGGCTTCACCTCCCCGCCGCAGTCCGGACATTTGCCGTCCGCAAGCTGACTCTCCGTCCAGAAAGATTCGCAGGGAGTGCAGTACATTCCCTCGTAATAGCCCTTGTAAATATCCCCCTGATCGTAAAACTTTTTAAAAATTTTGGCGACCTCGGCTTCGTGCCCGCCGTCCGTGGTGCGGATAAATTTATCGTAAGAAGTGCCCATGAGGTCCCAGATGCGTTTGATTTCGGCAGCCGTCTTATCGACGTACTGTTTGGGCGTCACTCCCGCCGCCTTCGCTTTGTCCTCTATCTTCTGCCCGTGCTCGTCCGTGCCCGTCTGGAATCTGACGTCGTAGCCTTCTTTGCGCTTGAAACGCGCTATCGCGTCCGCCAAAACCGCTTCGTACGTGTTGCCGATATGCGGTTTGCCCGACGTATACGCGATCGCCGTCGTGATGTAATATTTCGGTTTCGTCTTGTTCGTCTGTTTTTCGCTTGCCATGATTTCCTTCTCCTTATTCGGAAACTCGTTTCAATTGCTATACGGAAGTATTATACACCATTTGCGCCCAAAAGTAAATTACTTTTACGCCGTTTTGTTTCAGGGATACGCCAAAACCGACTTCCCGCGCTTTTCAAGCGGTTTCCAAACTCTAAAAGGACAGGCTTTGGCGCCTTCGGGGTGCCGAGGACCTCTGCCTGCGAAAAAAGCGGGACAAAAGAGGGCAACGCGAAAAAGAGCACGATTTTTTTAAAACGCAGTAAGCAGATACTATTGCCGCAAAGAGAAAGGGCGGCTTATGGCGGCAAACGGGCAAGGAGAACTCCGAAGAAGCAGGCGTATCCCGTGCACGAAAAATTCGAAAAAAATCGCGCGCGTTTTGCGGACAAACGTTCGCAGAGGAAAAAGAGGCGACAAAAACGCCGCTAAGAAGCCCCGTTTTTCCTCCGTTTCGGAGAGTTATTTTCGGCGGGACAAGGACATATAATAGGAGTATGAATGTTGTCTTTGCCGTTATTTTTATTTTGTCGGGAGCCGTGCTGCTCCTCGTCGATCCCGCGGGATTTCTGCCCGCGCTGCTCGACGGGGCGACGAAAAGCGCCACGCTGTGCCTCGCGCTGCTCGCTTCTTACGCCGCGTGGCTGGGACTGATGCAGCTCTGGGAGGAGAGCGGTGTGGCTCGGGGAATCTCCAAGCTCTTAAAGCCGCTCTGCCGTAAGCTATTTCGCACGAACGACGAGGAAGCCCTTTCCGCGATCGGCATGAACCTCTCCACCAATCTTTTGGGAATAGGCGGCGCCGCCACGCCCTACGGAATCAAAGCCGCATCCCTGCTCGAAAAAAACAAGGACGCGCACTACTCCTCTTCCATGCTCTTTGTCGTCAACGCCACCTCTTTACAACTGATCCCCACCTCCGTCGTCGCCCTGCGCATCGCCGCCGGCAGCGCTTCCGCCGCCGATATTATCCTGCCCACGATGCTCGCCACCGCGTTTTCCACGATTCTCGGCGTCTTGCTCGTCAAATTATTTATCAAAACGGACGACAAGCGGGCGAAAAAAAACGCCGCGCCGAAGGAGCGCGGAAAACGGAAATTCGGACTCGTCAGGGCAAAAAGCAAAGGGCAGGGTTGAGATAATGAAGTTTTTTACTCTGATCATTCCGATCATCTTTCTCGCATCCTTCCTCTTCGCGGTCGTCAAAAAAGTGCGGGTCTACGACAGTTTTACCGAGGGAGTCAAGGGCGCGCTTCCGCTCGTCATGTCCGTCTTTCCCTATATCGCCGCCGTCATGATGCTGACAAAGCTGTTCGAGGTGAGCGGATTGGAAGCGAAGCTCGTGAAATTGATCGAGCCGCTCTTTCGCGGTCTGGGCATTCCCCAAGAGATCGCGGAACTCGTCCTCATCAAGCCGCTGTCCGGCAACGGTTCCACCGCCGTGCTGTCCGACATCCTCACCCGTTACGGACCCGACAGCTATGCCGCGCGCTGCGCCTGCGTCGCTTACGGGTCCTCGGAAACCGTCTTTTACATAGGCGCCGTCTATTTTTCGCAGGTAAAACAAAAAAAATTTACGGGCGCGCTGATTATTTCCCTCCTTTCCTACTTCGCGTCCGTCGTCCTCTGCTGTTTCCTTTGCAAAATTCTATGAATTTCCGCTTTTGATTTCAAGTAAAAATCCTTCCCCGCCCCTAAGGGCGCGTTTGCTTTTCAAACAGAGGCTCATGCCTTTTCTCTATCCTTTTTTCAATTTAATCGGATATGTTTGCCGTTTACAAAAATTTAACAGTTAACATCTTTGTTTTTGTGAAAAATATGTGAAAATGATAATATATTTCATTTTTTGCTCGTTTCTAATGATTTTGGAGGATTAAAAAATTTTTCGACAAAATAATTTACTTTTTTGCAGATTTATAGTAGAATATACTTGTAAATCAAAGGAAGGTACTTTTCAAGAGATTTACTCATCAATAAGCTCATCATTTTCCCCCTTATCATATAGGTAGTTCCCCCGAGGTCGCAAGGCTTCGGGGGGATTATCGTTTTCAAAGCTTTTCCGACTCGGCGGATTTTCGGCGGTCGGATATCTTTTGCGTTTGCTTAAAAATCGCTTTCCGCCCAAAGCCATAGGAAGCTTCGGGCGGAAAGTATTTGTCTATTCTCACTAAAAGGGTAACGATTTACAGTTTCGCGGCGAAAATTTATCTCCGTTTTCCCGGCTTTCCGTTTGTTCCCCAAAAAATCCGAGAAATAATTTTAACCGACGAATTGAAAAAGAGCATTTCGAGATATGGCGCCGCAGCGTCGCGTAAAAAGCAGGAAGGCGGACAGCGGACCTCTTCCTACACGGATGAAAAAAGGAAGGGTTACGTTCCGCTTTTAAAGAAAAAATCTAACGCAAAGACGGCGAAATCTTAAAAAGACGCCGTATCGCCGCAGATCGTCCTAAGCAAAAGCGATTTTCGCCTTTGCGAATCTTTTTCGCCGCGCGAAATAGACTCTGAATCCATCTTCTCATTTGTATAGTAGAAAAGACCGCGCATTCGGTTGCATGGCCTTAAAAAATTCTTTCAAAAAAATTCAGGCTCTTAAAAATTTCAATTTTCGAGGGGCGTTCTTACAACGTCCGTTCAAGGATTTTTGTGACTTGCCGCTATAAAAAAGGTGCCGACCATCTAAAACGAGCGCACGCCTCCGTTCGACTCGCCGAAAAGCGCAAAAACAGCGTTCAGAACAAGATTTCGGGAAGAGAGAGCCGCGGCTCGAAATAATTGCGGATGTCGCGGTCGGTGACGATACAATCCACGTCCTCCACCGAACAGAGGCGAAAGGCGGAGCGCTTGCCGAACTTTGTGGAATCGCACAAAAACACCTTTTTGGCGGCGTTTTTCATCATGGAGAGGCGCAGGGCGTTTTCGTCCTCGAAACAATCGGAAATAGCGCCGTCCCTTCCTACGGACAGCGCCGAAAAAAAGGCGACGTCCGCATACATTCCCCCTATCGTTTCCGCGGCGATACGACCGATCAGCACCGACCGATTCTCCCCGGAAATCAGCCCGCCCGTCGAATACGCCGTCACGCCGTTTCGGGAAAGCAGCGACAGCGTGTCGATGCCGTTGGTAAGCACTTTGATATTTTCAAATTCCGAAAGGTATTCCGCGATAAAAAACGCAGAAGTGGAGCCGTCGAGAAAGATCACGTCCCCGTTTTTTATCAGTTTGATCGCGGATAAGGCGATTTTTTTCTTTTCCAGACTGTTTTGATGGGAACGGAAGGTGAAACTCGGAAGAAAACTGTTGCCGTCGTTGATCTGCGCCCCGCCGTGCGTGCGCGTGATCAACCCCTTCCTTTGCAGCTCCGTGAGTCTGCGCCGCACCGTCGAAGGACTGGCGTAAACTTCTTCACAAATTTCCTCCACGCTCGCGTGTTTTCTTTCTTGCAGGAACGCGAGAATCCCGCCGTCTTTGTCCTCTTTCTTTTTCATTGATTGTTTTCCCTCAAATAAGCGTTTATTTTGACTGTTTTTCCGAAGTTTTAACCAAAATAAAGTCTGTACTCCTTACGCTTTGATTATTTGCTTATTACAAGTATAATAAATTTGTAAAAAGAAGTCAAGCGGAGAGAAGGTATGGGGAAGGAAATCTTCATTCAACTGATCGGCATTTTGGGAGCGATCTTCGGTTTTATCGCCTATCAGAAAAACGAACACAAAAAAATCATGCTTTACAAAACGAGCAGCGAACTGACGTTTGCGCTGCAATTTATCCTCTTGGGCGCGTACACGGGCGTGGCGATGAACGTCATCGGATGCGTGCGCAATCTCGTCTTTGCGCGGCAGGTAAAAAAGAATAAATCCACCGCCGCGGGCATTATTCTCTTTTCTCTGCTGATGGCGGCGGCGGGCGCGCTGACGTGGTCGGGTCCCGTTTGTCTTTTGGCGATTGCGGGCAAGATCTTTACGACGCTCGCTTACGGCATGAAAAACCCGCAGAAGGTACGGCTTCTCACCCTGCCTTCCAGCGGCTGTTGGCTGATCTACGACGTGGTGTGCAGATCGCTCGGAGGCATCGTCACCGAAGTGTTCACCGTCGTTTCCATCGTCATCGCCGAAGTGCGTTTCCGCAAAAAGAAAGGCGGAAAAGCCGAGGAACAGGTAGCAGAGGCGGCAAAGACGGCAGAGGCGCCGACGAGCACAAAGTAGGCGGAAGGGCGGCAGGAGTTTCCTATTAAAACGCGTCACCGCCCTTTCAAAAAGCAAAAACAACGTGAAAAAAGAGCCGGGCACATTTGCCCGACTCTTTTTTCTCTTTATGCGACTCCCTGCCAAAGGCGAGAGAAAGACAGGGAAAAGCGAAATAAAAACACCCTCCCTTGCCTTCTTTACAGTTGCGCCTGCGATGATTTTACGCAGGCGAGCGTCAGGCGCCGCGGAGTAAAACGCCCGTTCGCGGAAAAAAGTGCGGGGAAAACGTCCGCGCTTTCGCTGCGCCGCGGAGTAAAATCGATCCGTCGCCCCGAAAAAGCCGGAACGAAAGACGCGATAAAATTTAAGTTTTGCCGTCCGCGGACAAAATAGAGGCGCAAAAACAATCCGCAAGCCGCTTTTCTTGACGCCCCGCTTTAAAAAGGCAGAAATACCGCCCGTTCCAGAGGAGGCGTATTGGGATGGTGCAAAGAGATGCGCCTTACGCCGCCAAAATCCTCGAACAGCATCGCGTGTCCGCCGTCGAACGCAAAACGGCTGCCGCCGTGCTTCCACTCGCCCGCGAGAGCGTCTGCTTCCGCTTCCAATACGGCGTACTTGCCGCCCGAAAGACTCGACCAGATCATTTTCAGCTTCCCGTCCTCGCGAAACAAAAAGGGTCCGTCCGTAATACGGCACTGTCGCCCCGCGCATCCCTCAAATCCGTCCACGGCGGGATTGTCCCCCGCCTTAAACAGGACAAACGGCTCGCCCGCGGGCGCTTTTAAATCGGGAGTCAAACGCAGCGCGCACATTTCCCCGTTCTCCGTCTGCACCCATTCGTGACAGAACACGAGATAGGGAACGCCGTTCTCCACCCAAAGCGTACCGTCGAGGCACTCCCATTCGGCGGGCGTTATCGGGCTTTCCGTCAGCGGAGAAAACGGTCCCAAAGGATCGTCCGCAACGAGGATCTGCGTCGCGCGGCGCTTTCCTTCCGCCTTGAAGCTTCCCAAGAGATAGTACCTGCCTTCGTACTTATGTACTTCGGGCGCCCAAAAATCCCTATCCGCCCAAAACCCCGTCTTTCCGCCGTCGAAGACGGTATACGGTCCCTCGAAATTTTCGAGATCGCGCGTCTTGTAAGCAGAAAACGTGTTCCCCGCGTTCAAGCCCTCTTTGAGCGCCGTGGTGCCGTAAAGATAATAGACGCCTGCTTCCCTGTCGGGCATAACAAACGGGTCGCGGATACGGATCTCTTCTCTTTTTAACATACTTTCCTCCCTATGCAAAAGCGGGATACACCTGTAAATGTATTCCGCTTTCGATTGTTTCGTGATATATTTTATTTATTTCTCCGCCCCGTCTTTTTAAAAGACAGAGCAAAAAGGCGAAAAAAGCTTATTTCGCGCAGTTGGCTTTCAGGACTTCGAGATTTTCGCGGATCTCTTCGGGAAGCTTGTCGCCGAAGTTATCGTCGTAATATTTCTCGATTTCTTCCGCCTCCGCCGCCCAGCGCTCTTTATCGACGTACAGGAGCTTATCGAGCGTTTCTTCCGTGACGTCCGTGTTCTTGATATTGATATCTTTCGCATAGGGAAGATAGCCGATGGCGGTTTCCCGTGCCTCCACTTTTCCTTCGCAGCGGTCGAGAATCCAATCGAGAACTCTCATATTTTCACCGAAACCGGGCCACATGAAGTCGCCGTTCTCGTCCTGACGGAACCAGTTGACGTTGAAGATCTTGGGTTGTTTCTCGGCGGGAACTTTCTTGCCCATGTCGATCCAATGCTGGAAATACTGATCCACGGAATAGCCCATAAAAGGCTTCATCGCCATCGGGTCGTGACGGAGCACGCCGACCGCACCCGTCGCCGCCGCCGTCGTTTCGGAGGACATGATCGTGCCGACGAACGTGCCGTGATTCCAATCTCTCGACTGATAGACGAGGGGCGTAGTGGTCGCACGTCTGCCGCCGAAGATGATGGCGGACAGGGGCACGCCCTTCTTGGAATTGAATTCGGGGGAGATGCAGGGGCAATTTTCCGCGGGAGCGGTGAAACGGGAGTTGGGATGCGCCGCGGGGTGCTTGCCGTCCGCGTTCATTTCGGGCGTCCAGGGATTGCCTTTCCAGTCGATGAGATGCGCGGGCGTTTCCTTCGTCAGCTTCTCCCACCAAACGGTGTTGTTTTCGGGATCGTAAGCGACGTTGGTGAAAATCGTTCCCTTCTTGGTCGCCGCCAGCGCGTTGGGATTGGAATGTTCATTGGTGCCGGGCGCGACGCCGAAGAATCCGTTTTCGGGGTTGGCAGCCCAAAGTCTGCCGTCTTCGCCGACCCGGATCCATGCGATGTCGTCGCCGACCGTCTGGATCTCATAGCCTGCGTCGAGATATTCCTGAGGAGGAATCAGCATGGCGAGATTGGTCTTTCCGCAGGCGGAAGGGAACGCCGCCGCGACGTACTTCATCTCTTTGTCCTGAGGCCGCTTGCAGCCGAGGATCAGCATATGCTCCGCCATCCAGCCCTCGTTCTTGCCGAGATAGGTGGCGATACGGAGCGCAAAGCACTTCTTGCCCAAAAGGACGTTTCCGCCGTAAGCGGAGTTGACGGAGATGATCGTGTTGTCCTCGGGGAAATGCATGATATATCTCTTTTCAGGATCCACGTCGCACTTGCAGTGGAAGCCCTTGACGAAATCGCCGTTTTCACCCAGTTCGTCGAGGCACACTTTGCCTACTCTCGTCATGATTTCCATGTTGAGGACGACGTAGATGGAATCGGTCACTTCGACGCCGATTTTGGAGAACGGAGAACCGACCACGCCCATCGAATAGGGAATGACATACATCGTTCTGCCCTTCATCTTGCCGCGGGCAATGTCCCCCGCCATCTTATACGCCTTTTCGGGATCCATCCATTTGACGATGGAATGGGGAAGCGCGTCCTCTTCTTTCCGGCTGCAAATGAACGTTCTGTCCTCTACGCGGGCGACGTCGTTTTCCGCCGTTCTGTGCAGATAGCAATCGGGAAGAAGCTCCTCGTTGAGCTTGATGATTTCGCCGGAAGCGACCGCTTCCGCGCGCAATGCGTCCCTCTGCGCCTCGCTGCCGTCGATCCAGACGATTTTGTCCGGGCAGGCAAGCGCCGCGCTGTCTTCGACAAACCTGAGCACTTTTTTGTTGTTGGTCATCATATCGGTTATCTCCTTGAAAAGTTTTGTTTACAGACGTTTTATATTATGACGATGCGTTATAAATTTTCGCATAAAAAGTCTTTAATCATCGAGAAAAACAAGCGTTTGATCGATGTCCCGACGAGTCTTTTTCAAAGCTTTTCCGCCCCGAAATATCCGCCGAAAACGCGTTTTCGAAAAAATGTTATTTTTCAACATTTTTAGTTTTCGTATTAAAGCCCTTTTTATACCGATTATAATTATATCACAAAATTTTTCGCTTGTAAACTGTTTTGAGGAGAAATTTTTTCGAAAGATTTTTCTTCTCGTTTTCACGTTTCCGATTCTCCGAAAGAAGAATTTTTGTTAATTTTTCCAAAAAGGAGCCGCCCAGGGCTGCGTTGAAAAAAATTTTACCAAAAAACGGAAAAAAATGGCAGTCCGCGCTTGTAATTTTCGAAATGTGTGGTAAACTAATGGCACGAGAGAAAAAAGAGAGGAGTTTAAACATGGACAAGTACATAGACAATAAGTTGGCGGAAGAAATGGATCTGATTGTCCTGACGACGAACGGACATCTGCGCGAGGGACTGCCGCGCGGAAGCGTGGGCACGCTGATAGAATCGTATACGGGGCACGAAAAACCGCTCTACGGGGATTTCGCCGTGAGCGGCAGACATTTCGAAGCCACCCTTACCCTGTACGATTTCCGGGTGCTCAATCCGAAAAGCGCGCGGGATATAGACTTAATCGCGTCCTACCTGCGCGGCAAAAAGGCGATTTAATGTAATTATCCGTCCGCATAGCGGACGGATAATTACGTTTTCGGGCACAAAGCAGCCGATTCTCTGCGGGCTTTCTTTCCGCCGTTCCTCTTATTACACCCTGTACGTTCCCGTTCTTTTTCTCCGCCCACCGATAAACAAAGTCAACCCCTTTTTTCGCCGGAAGGGGCAGATTTAAAGAAGCGGGATTCCGAACAGCGTGCCCGACTCGCTTTCCGCTTTTAAAAGCTGCGCGGCAAACGCCCAAAGTTCCTCGTCCGTCGCCTTTTTGAAAAAGTGCTTGCGATGAAAGGCGCCAAAAGCCTTTTTATGGCGGAGTTTCAGATTCGGAAACACGTACTGTCCGTTTGCAAACGCCACCGTATTTCTCTCCTTGCCGCCCGAAACGGTGCGAAAATCGAAAAAGTCCCGTCCGCGGCGAAAGCGATAGATATACACGCAGGAGGAATCCGAGCCTTTATCGTAGGTGTATTCGTAATAAAACCCTGCCTCGAAAAGAAAAGCGAACTCCTTTTCAATAATTTTTTCAAACGGCTTTTCGTCCATTTTTTCTCCACAGATTATTTTTCTTACAGTATACACGTTTTTGAAAAAAATGTCAAAGCAAATTCCCCGTTTCGCCGTTTTTCGCCTACGCCGTGTCCCACGTTCCTTTTTTCAAAGTGCAGGAATTTAACGACGCGTCACGGCGCGCGGGAGAGATTGCCCCGCTCTTGCAGGAGAGCGAGGACGCCGCGGCGGCAAGCGCACACGCGTTACCAGCCGCCCACCGTATAAGAATGTGCTCGACCAAAACCGACGCGGCGGCAAAAAAAATTTCTCATCACCGCAGGAAAGCCGAAAATTCGATTCTGCCCGTCCCCTGCCCGTCCTTGCCAATCCCTTTCCATGTCCTTTCCATCGGCTGTTTTGCGCTCGCTTCCCCTTTTATCGCTAACCGCCTCCCCTCCTTTTATCCCCGCTTTGGGAAGAGTTTGTCACAAAAAAAGAGCGGCGTTCCTGTTCGGAAAGCCGCCCGAGGCGTTGTTTGCTGCATTTCCCGTCACTTTTCCTGCGGGAGCGCGCAGCAATAGTATTCCTCTTTGTCCTTATACATACTTTTGTCCGCCCGACCGATGATCTCGTTTAAATCGGTGACGCAGTCGCTCCAATTGAAGCCGATCGCAGCCGCCAGCCGACCGTTTAAAAAGATCTCGTCGTGGAACGCCGCGATGCGCTTTTGAAATTCCGCCTGCGAAATATTCGGGCAAAGGGTGAGGAACTCGTCCCCGCCCAGCCGATAGCGCTTATATTCCCCGAATGCCTTGGAAAATTTCCCGCTGACAAACCGCAGCACTTCGTCGCCGCGCTCGTGCCCGTATGTATCGTTGATGCCTTTGAGTCCGTTGATGTCCACGAACACCACGCCCAAGACGCGCGGCACGGACGCTTGCAGCTTCTTCAAGTCGTGAATGTAGGAATTGCGGTTATAAAGCTCGGTCAAGGAATCGAAATAGCTCATGTGCCGCATCTTTTCATAAATGCGGTGCCGCATAATGGTATTGGCATATAAATAGGAAAGGGTACTGAACAGAAATTGTATTTTATTGATGAGGGCGGGCGGGGGATTATCCACGCCGAAATAGCCGATCAGCTCGTTTTCCGCAAACAGCGGAGCGGCGACCAGGCTATGGATATTTTGTCTGTGCAGAGCGTCGTATTCCTCGGGATCCGTTTCCCGCAGGGTTTCGAGGTTGTGAATGATGACGTTCTGATTGTTTGAAAACAGAATTTCCCAGCGGCGCACCATGCTTCGGGGCAGATTTTGCAGCGTCGCCTTCACCGGCTCCGCGCCGGGGGCGCACCATTCGTGCGTGTTGCTCATCCTGTCCCCGTCGAATTCGAACACATAGATGCGGTCGCACTGCAAAAAACCGCCCAGGCGGCGCATGGAGCGTTCCATCGCGTCGATAAACAGCGTCGAGGAGCTTAAATCCTGCACGCAGAGCAGCAATTCCTTTTCCGTTTCCAGACGCTCGTTCAGCTGATCCTGCTGAATCCGATAGGTGGTGACGTCAAAAGCGATTTCGATGCGCTTCCATTTGCCGTCGTCCCAGCGAATCAACTTGTCTTTGAGCATATACGTCCGCTTGGTGATGGGATTATACTTCTCCCAGGTGTAAAAACTTTCCTTTTGGAGCTTGGACGTGGTACAGAACTCGCAGGGCGTATCTCTCCCTTGAAGGACCTGATAACACTTCTTCCCCTTTATCTCTCCGTCTTCTAAGCCAAAAGCCCGCTCCCCCACCCGATTGAGAAAAAGAATCTCGTAGGTTTCCGGATCGGTGACGTATACAAGCTCGGATAAGTCCTCCAATAAATCCATGGGTTTCACGAAAATGCTCCTTTCGTTAGTGAGATTTGATATTACTTTTATGACACCGCCGCAAAGTCTTGTAAAAACGGCGCGTAAAAATGCGCAAACGATTCGCGCCGACACCTTTTGTTTTTATGAGATACGGCAAACGCTGTCAAATCGGCGGCAAAAGACTCATGGCTTTTTCGCGGCTCGTTTTACTTTTATCCTACATAACATTGCCCGCTTTCATAGAGCCGCAAAGGATTTCCCGTTTCATAAGGTTCCTCTTTTCTTTTAGGAGAGTATCCCCCGAATCGACGTTCCCATTAGCCGCGAAAGCGCCTGTGATTTCCCGCCTGCGTATTTTCATTTTTATTATACCGCATTTTTTATATTTTGTAAATAACTTTTTCTTATATTTCTGAAAAATTTGAAAAAATTTCGATAAAACCTGTTTTTTTTACTAATAAATGCCCCCCCCCCCCGCATATTTATACATTTTAAACTTCTGTCGAAAGACAGCGGAAACGGGGATGTTTTCAAAAAAATAGGAAAAAATTTCCAATGCTTTGTCGAAAAAAAGCTTCTCCGCAGACGCTGCGGAGAGTCCGAAAGAGTATATTTTCTCATAAAGGGAGGGAAAAACTCCAATTTTATCGCTTTTTCCCTGTCAATTCCTCCCAAAAGGAGGCAAATCCGCTTTCGCTGCTTTACGGGAAAGACAATTTTCCCTATCTATCATCTATATGCGGAAAAACGTCAAATAGACTTTCTTTTTTTTCTTCGGGCGCTTTTTCCCCGAAACGCGCCTGAAAAGAAAACTTCCGAACGCCCGAAAGGAAACGGCGAGCGTTCGGAAGCTGTAAATCTTTTGCGGCGGAGCGCCTTTTCTATGCCGCAGACGAGGGGAAACTTACTGCTTTTCATAAATTTTTTGAAGGATTCGGATATTTTTCGCCGCTTTGTTAAGAGCCTGCTTCGTCGCCGCGATTTTTTGACAAGGGCTCCACGATTCGCACGATTCTTTTTCACTGACGATTTTTTCGCATTTTGCGCAAAGCCCTGTTTTCTGTTCCCAAAAATCCCAGATTCCTTCGTTATGAAACGCGCGATAATACGCGCAATTTTGACAGGACGGAATTTTTTTATCGGTTTTCATTTTTTTTTGTTCCTCTTTCTGAGCTTCTTGCAGAATTTGCCTGATTGACGCGATTTCCCAAAGCGTTTCCGAGAGCACTTTCATGGCTTTGTCTTTATCGGTGTAGCGCGTTCTGCTGTTGCGGTCCCATTCCTCACAGGTATCGTGTTTTTCTTTCATTTCATGTTTTCTTATACAAAAGCCATACTCCGTCCTGTTAAAACAATAGTCCCCTTTCGTATAATACCGACGGAACCTGCTGCACGCGAAACATTTTTTTCTGTTCTTTTCCGAATTTTCCATTTTTTTGCCTCCATAATTAATTTTACATAAAAATCTGTACCATAATTATACTACATAAATTTCTGTAAATCAAGCAATTCTAACATAAATTTATGTAAAATTATTTTAGAGGTACAAAAATTATGATGAATTATGGAGAAGCATTAAAATATCAAAGAGAAATAAATGGGTTTACGCAAAGCGCTTTGGCGAAAGCGACAGGATTGAAGCAGCAGATGATCAGTTGGTGGGAAGCAGGAAAGGGTTTGCCCAATATCGATTTTTGTGTTCAGCTTGCCGATTTTTACGGCATTACGCTCGACGAACTCGTGGGTAGGGACGTCAAACAAAAGAACGACTAACCTGTTTTATTTACGCTTGCGGAACTTTCCAAAATATTCGACTGCACGATCGATTATTTGATAGGGAGAATATAACGATAAATAGTGATGATAAATTACGGAGAAGCATTAAAATATCAAAGAGAAATAAACGGAGTTACGCAAAGCGGTTTGGCAAAAGCTACGGGAATTTCGCAACAAAAGATAAGTTATTATGAAAGCGGGAAACATTCGCCGCCGATTGAAGACTGTATAAAGCTTGCCGATTTTTACGGCATTACGCTCGACGAACTCGTGGGCAGGGACGTCAAACAAAAGAACAACTAACCTGTTTTATTTGACCGCGCAAGTCCCCTTATCGTTGCGATTCGTCCGAACAACGCGAAAAGAGCCTTTGCGGTTTACAATTCCTTTTTTTCTCATTCTCTTCTCGAAAAAACGGGGGAACCGACAAATTTTTACGACAAAAAAGCAGGGTATTCGTTACCCTGCTTTTCCTTATCCGTCCGCGCCTTATTCGCGCGTTAAAACCGCTTTGATACGGCGCACGCCCGCAGAGGAGCTTTGCTCCTTGACGATCTTGAACACGCCTAGTTCGCCCGTCGTCGCGGCGTGAGGTCCGCCGCAGATTTCCTTGGAAAAATCGCCGATGGAATAGGTCTTTACGCGTTCGCCGTACTTGCTTTCGAAAAGCCCCGTAAAGCCCTCCGCTTTCGCTTCTTCCAAAGAGATCTCCTTCATCACCACGGGGATATTTTCCCGAATTTTCTCGTTGACGAGCGCCTCCACTTTCTTAATCTCCTCCGGCGTCATGGGGCGCTCAAAATTGAAATCGAAGCGCAGCCGCTCCTCCGTGATATTCGAGCCCTTCTGATTCACGTCCTCGGAAAGCACTTTTTTGAGAGCCGCGTGCAAGAGATGCGTGGCGGTGTGCAGATTGGTCGTCGCTTCTTTATGGTCGGCAAGACCGCAGGCAAACTTCTGCTCGCTGCCCGCCTTGCTCTTGCTCTGATGTTCCTCGAACGCCGCGTTATAGCCGTCTAAATCGACGCCGAAGCCCCGCTCCTTCGCCATCTCGCCCGTGATCTCCACGGGGAAGCCGTAAGTGTCGTAAAGATGGAACGCCTGCTTGCCGCCGATGACCGTTTCGGGCACGTAGGAAGGGTCTTTCGCGGACATGAAAGCGTTTTTGCGCTCCAAACCGCCGATGCACTTTTCGAACTCTTTTAAGCCCTGCTGCAAGGTTTTGGAGAACTTCGCCTCCTCCTTATTCAGTTCCTCCGCGATGCGCGCGCGATTGGCGTCGAGTTCGGGATACACCGCCTTATATTTTTCGACGAAAGTCGCCGCGATCTCCGAAAGACTCCCCTCGGGCAGACTTATCTTGCGCCCGTAGCGCACCGCGCGGCGGATGATGCGGCGGAGGATATACCCCTGATCGGTATTGGAGGGCGCGATGCCCTTCTCGTCCCCGATCATGAAGGTCGCCGTGCGCACGTGATCCAAAACGACGCGGAAAGCCCTCGTGGTTTCCTCGTCTTTATCGTAGGACAACCCCGTGAGAGCGGAAATTTTGGCGATGGCGTCCGCGAACAGGTCCGTTTCGTAAACGCTCGTTTTGCCGTTCAGGACGCAGAGGGCGCGCTCCAAGCCCATGCCCGTATCGACGTTTTTCTGCGCGAGTTCGGTATACGAGCCGTCCGCCTGTTTATTAAAACGCATAAAGACGTCGTTCCAGATTTCGAGGAACGCGCCGCAATTGCAGTCGGGATTGCACTTCGGTCCGCATTTGGCTTTGCGGATCACGAACATTTCCGTATCCGTGCCGCAGGGACCCGTGAGTCCCGCGGGTCCCCACCAATTGTTTTCGCGGGGCATGAAATAGATATTTTCCTTTTTGATGCCCGCCTTTTCCCAAAGCGCCGCCGCTTCGTCGTCGCAGGGCAGCGTTTCGTCCCCGCCGAACACCGTCACGGCGAGCTTGTCCGAAGGGATGCCGAGATAGTCCTCGCCCGTTAAAAATTCATAGCTCCAAGGGATCATTTCTTTCTTGAAATAGTCGCCGAGCGACCAATTGCCGAGCATTTCGAAAAACGTGCAGTGGCGCTCGTCCCCCACGTCGTCGATGTCGCCCGTGCGGACGCATTTCTGAACGTCGGTAAGACGATTTCCCGCGGGGTGCTTTTCGCCCAAAAGATAGGGCACGAGCGGGTGCATTCCCGCCGTCGTGAAGAGAACGGTAGGGTCGTTTTCGGGGATGAGGGACGCGGAGGGAATGACTTTATGCCCGCGCTTTTTAAAGAAATCGAGATACATACTCCTCAGATTTTCGCTGGTGTATTCTTTCATATCGCTTTACCTTATTCCGTTGCAAAACGGAGCTTTTATATTTTCGTATTTTCTATCAATTATATAAGTTTGGGATAAAAAAGTCAACTTCTTTTCGAGAGTTTTCCTCGGCGGTGAAAAAAGAACTCTTTTTTACAAAAAATTAAAAAGGAAAAACGGAATTTTCGTCGTATTTATGAGTAAGCAAACGATATAAGAAAAAAGCCCTTTAAAACCGGAACTTTCGGTTCCTGAAATTTAAATGCAAACAGGAAGCAACTCTCCTTTGCAGATTTCATTTACTGTGCTATAATTGGTAACGAACAGGCGGAATTTTGCCTGAAAAAACATTACGGAGGATCTTTTCATGACCACTTCAAAAACAATTGTAGGCGACAACATTTCCCGTTACCGGAAGAATCATAAGCTCACGAAAGAACAGTTTGCTATCAAGCTCGCCGAAAAGTTCGACTTACACGAGGTGACTGAACGCGCCGTGAGCAAATGGGAAAGCGGAGATTCCTTTCCCCAAACGGAATACCTGATCGCCCTCTCCAAAATGATGGGCATAACCCTCGACGAGTTATTGAAATCGGAAATCGAAAATTTTGACTTTGATCAGACGCTTCGCCGTTCCAAAACGAAAGACCTTTCCGATTCCGCCGGGAAGCTTTTGGACGGTCTTTGCCGCCGCGCGATCTTCGACCCGGAGCAGAAACAGAAACTCGACGTCTATTTTAAAATCGCGTGCGCCGAAAACGGCGTTTCCCTTCTTTCGGACAGGTTTTATTATGAGGACGAAGCCGAAAAAGCGTACATAAAAGCGACCGCTGAAATTTACAGGGAGCTGCGGCTGCGCGACTTTTTGTCCTGTCCCGAACAAAGCGCGGATACGCTTATCAAATATTCGGACATCGACGTCGTGCAAACGGATCTGGTATTAACGCCGATTTTATATGCGTATCGGGAAGCTCCCGTCCTCCCGCCTCCTTCCGATGACGGCGAAACGGATTTCGAAAGAGTAGTAAACCGTCTGGCAGAAAGAGGGATCGAAGAAAGTGAATGGCTGCGCGAACACACTCATTGCAATACGGTATATTTTCAAAAGCGCGATCTTCCTTTAAGTTGTCTTTTTCAGGCGTACGAACGCCCTTCCGAGGTGCGGCTGGCGGAATATGAAAAACAGCTTCTCGCCCAATCCAACAAACTTACGGAAAAAATCTTCGGGGAATTGTTCGCGAAGGGACTTCTTCAAAGGGACGACGCCGATTCGCTCCGGATTATGCAGTTCGGCGACTCGTGCGCCGACGACGTAGAAAAATTTTCCGTTATGGATTTTTGCGCCATTTCTTTAAAAGTCCTGCTCGAACCGAAAGAAATCCGCGAGTTTTTAAGCGACCGTTTCCACGAAAGCATACAGAAAATACAAAATGAAAATAAATAAGGAGAAAAGCCGATGAACGAAACTGCGGAAAACAGGGGCGAAGCGTCGAAGCCAAACGGCGAAGCGCTGTGGCAAAAACTGAAAAAATTGGGCGCGGACAGTCGGGAGAAGTTACACAAGCTGAACCTCATCGCCGGCAAGAGCAGAAAGGGAAGTATGTATTTCCCCTACTCCGACGACGGAAAGAAGATATTTCCCAAAATGCTCGTTTTTCAGGAATTGACCCACCTTGCCAGCCAACACGCAAAAGATGTGTTGGAAAAGAAATATCCCGGGAATTATTCGTATTCCCTGTACGGTCAATATTATCCGTTTGAATCGATTTACACGAAAGACGGCTGGTATGACGGACAAGGGAAAATGCCGGGCAGCGCGTCGGAACTTAATATCGGCGCGGGAGACCCTGATTTTGAAAAACTTGAAGATCTTTCCGTGACCTATGTGACGCTCATTTACCGAAACGTCGGGTATGCCACTCCCGATTTATCGGACGAACAAAAAATCCGGCTATTAAAAAATCTCGGTTGCGGCGAACTGCTGAGAGAAAATCTGATCGCCGTCGGGGACCTCCTTAACGTTGTAACCGACATAGTCGTGGCCGATTGTTTCTTCGACAACAACGAGGATTTGCATTCGGACAGTTTGAAAGTCGAATTTTCCCTAAATTTTTCAAAAGAGGAATACGATGCCGCCTTAGAAACGGAAAAAGAGAAGGAACGTTTTTTGATGGAACTCATCGCGAAGGTGCAAACGGAAAACAGCGACGACGAGGACGAACGGGACGAAACGGTCGTTGATCTATCGGCATACGATTGGGACGACGTTTAAAGCAAAAGTTTACGGAAGGGGCGGCGCACGCCTTGTCCGCCGCCGACGGAATATACGAATCAAGAAGAAAACGCCGAAAAACAAAAGGAAAATCAAAATTATGAAAATAGAAGTCTGCGAACAGATGCTCGCTTCCTGGCTGAAGCATATAAAAGGCTGTCAAATCGTACAGACCAACTGGTGTCCTTCCCCCGCCGCCGTTTCTCAATTGAGCGACGAGGATTTTCAATCGATCGACGCGTTCGTAAACGAAATACAAAAATTCGCCGCCGAAAATAATCTGGACATTTTCAAGCGTTCGACAATTAAACAAATGGTGATTCAATGCGAAATTGACGTCGTGGGCGTCCGCATTCAGGACGGGGTGATCGGAGATCTGTATCTGATCGACAGCGCTTTTCACGAAAACGGATTAAATTACGGGGATGTCGTGGCGAGAGTTTTGAAAAAAATTCTCCGCGCGGTATTCGTGTCCGATACGATCTTCAAAAGCATCCCCGCGAAAATCCTCTTCGTTTCCCCAAAATGCGGCGAAGAGCTGCGCGGAACGCTCGTAAAAAACATTCAAACGCTCCAAGCAACGCTCGGTCGTTTTTATCCCGATGTGGAAACAGTCCTCCTATTCAACGAAGACTTTACAAAAACCGTCTATCGGCCGCTTTTGGAAAAAGTGGATTGTATCAGTGACGATAACGATCTTTTTATACGTAATCTCAAGCTTTGCAATACGGCTCAAAAATTTGAAAGCCACGAGCCGAACCAATCCTTTTCTTCCCCCGATTCCGTAGTAATCGGCAATGCCGTATATACGTACAAAGATTTGACGCGCACGGTTTCACCCCGTATAGTTTCGGAACGAAAAACGCCGAAAGGCGGAAACATGAACGTTGTGTTCGGCGTTTTGTACGGATTGATCGACAAAGGGCGCATGACCGAATCCGTCGTTCAAGATCTTCAAAGTCTCACTTTTTCCAAACGGCAATTTTCTCTGTCGTCTTTTCCCGTCCTAATTCCCGCAGTAAAACTTAATTCTTCGGGATATGAGGAATGTCGGTTTTATAAGAACAATCCCATTGAAATTTTGAACGTCCGATATTATGTATGCAGTCAGTGGATTCCCAACAGAATTCGTCGGCTTCAAGCTTGGTACGAAACCATGCTGCAAACATAAATTTTTTATTATTCTCTATATTGTTTATCCAATTGTAAGTAAACATATTATTTTTCCTTTGGTCAAGGCGGGACGGCGTTTAAGCCGTCCCGCTTTTTTTATATAAAGCATAGTTTTCACTCGCCGCATACTTGCCCCGTCCGTTTTAATTTTTTGTCAGCGTATAGCCCTCTTTCGAATCCTTGACCGCGTAGCCGAGCGCCGCAAGCTTTGTCCGCAGGGCGTCGCTCTTTGCCCAATCCTTAGCGGCGCGGGCGGCAAAGCGCTCCTCCGCGATCGCCTTGACCTCCGCGGGAATTTCCGCCGCGTTTTTGCTCTCGTACCATTTCACGTACGCCGACGCGTCCTTTTTAAACAAGCCCAAAAGGGAATACGTTTCGCGCAACTGCGCCGCCATCGCCGCCGCCCGGGCGTCCTTCTCGGACAGGAATTTTCTCATTTCCTTGAAATATCCGAACAGATTGCTGAGCGCCAGCGCCGTATTGAAATCGTCGTCCATGCAGTCGTCGAATTCCTTGTCGATTTTTTTCGCGTACGACTTGTCCTCTTCGCGCGCGGAAAGAGCCGCCCCCTCTGCTTCGGCAAGCTCTCTGTAAAATTCGTACAGATGCTTCTCCGCCTCCGGAAACAGATCGTCCGTAATATTGATGTCGTTCCGATAGTTCGTCTGCAAAAGAGCAAACTTGATCGCCTCGTCCGAGTATTTCTCCAAAAGGTCGGTAAGGAGCAGGCTGTTGCCCAGGGATTTGCTCATCTTCTGCCCGTTGACCTTGATGAGTCCGTTATGCGTCCAATACTTGACAAACTGTTTGCCCGTCAGTGCCTCCGTCTGCGCGATCTCGTTTTCGTGATGGGGAAAAATGAGGTCCCGACCGCCGCCGTGCAAATCGATCTGATCTCCGAACGCGGCGCGATTCATCGCGGAACATTCGATATGCCAGCCGGGGCGCCCCTTGCCCCAGGGCGAATCCCAGCAAATTTCCCCTTCCTTCGCGCTCTTCCAAAGCGCGAAATCGTAAGCGTTCTTTTTCTCGTCGTCGTTGTCCACGCGCACGCCGTCCAGAGCGTCCTCCAAAGAACGATTGGAAAGATGGCCGTAAGCGGGATAGGAGTCCACGTCAAAATAGACGTCCCCCTTTTTCGTCGCGTAAGCGTGCCCCTTTTCGATCAATCGGCGGATAAAATCGACGATATTGCCGATATTTTCCGTCGCTTTCAGCCAGACGTCGGGGTCGTCCACGTGCAATTCGCCCATCACCTCGTTGATTTTGCCGATCATCTCCGCGGCGTACACATCGGCGGGGATTCCCGTTTCCTTGGATTTGGCGATAATTTTATCGTCCACGTCCGTGTAGTTGCGCGCATACGTCACTTTATAGCCCACCTTTTCGAGGTATTTGCGCATGATGTCGTAAATGAGCGCCTGATATCCGTGACCGATATGGGCTTCGCCCGAAACCGTGATGCCGCAGGCGTACATTTTTACCTTTCCCGCTTCCAGGGGAACGAACTCTTCTTTTCTTTTCGTCAGTGAATTGTAGATTTTCATATTTTTCCTTTCCTTTTTATTATCTTCTATTTTCGTTTTCTTTTTATTCGTTTTTTACGTAATCCCTGCCTTGGATATGTGTTTTTCCTCAAAGCCTCCTTTATTTTCGCGCTCGGACGGCGGGCTTTCCTTTGACGGTTTAGGGAAATCTTCCAAGGAAACGGGCGTTTTTAATTCTTCCAGCTTCTTTTCCAATTCGCACATTCTCGCCCGCAGATTGCAGATCTCTTTCTGATAGTTTTGATAGGGATCGGTCTTATCCTGATCGAGGTCCGGCTCGCATACCTTTTCGCCGTTAATGCGCACGATACGTCCGGGCACGCCCACCACCGTGGCGTGCGGCGGCACTTCCTTCAACACCACCGCCCCCGCGCCGATCTTCGCGCCTTCGCCGACGATGAACCCGCCGAGAATCTTCGCGCCCGCGGAAACGGTGACGTTTTCCATCAGCGTGGGATGGCGCTTGCCGTGTTCCTTGCCGTTGCCTCCCAGCGTCGCGCCCTGATAGATGACGGTGCCGGGGTGCACTTCGGCGGTTTCGCCGATGACGACGCCGCTGCCGTGGTCGATGAATACGCCGGGATAAATTTTCGCGGCGGGATGGATTTCTATGCCCGTAAAAATTTTGGAGCATTGACTGACGATGCGGGCGAGCAGTTTGAGGTGAATCCGATAAAGAAAATTGGCGAATCGGTGGTGAGATAAGGCATGCACCCCCGAATACGTCAAAAATATTTCAAATTTATTTCTCGCGGCGGGGTCGTTCTTCTTCGCGGCGGCGATATCCGCCCGCAGCCTTTTAAACCACATATCTTTTCTCCTTTTTTATTTTATCGGCGGGCAATTTTCTTTACTTACTTTCCGCCGTCCCCGACAAGCGGACGATTTAGCCGCGGCGCACAAGAAAAAGCGCAGCCGTTTTTGTCCGAAATAAAAAAAGCGCCTCTATACCAAATAGCCGATACTATATAGTATAAAGGCGCGGTCAAACGCTGTTCCACTTTATTTCGAAAAAGGCAAAACTTTTTTTAAAGCGCGCGCTTTTTCCTCATTTCGCCCGATAACGGAGGCTGCCGCAGAGGATTAGTCTGTCCTGAAAGCGCGGAAACGCACCTTCTCCGTGGAAAGACACGGCGCGCTTTCAGCCCGCGGCGCAGCCTCTCTGTTCCCGTCCTCTTCTACGGATACTCTTTTTCCGCTCGGAATATTCAATTGTCAATCGTTTTCGTTCCGACTTCCCCTTTATTATATCATGAGAAAACGAAAAACGCAAGGATTTTTCCCGATTCTGCCGCCTCGGATTTGGTGTATGCGGTAAAATAAAACGCGAAAAGAAATTTTGGGCTTTTTTCGGATTGTTTCTTCCTTTCCAATCGCGCCGCGGCGGGTTACAGGTCTTTTATAAACAGATTGCTCACCTTGTATTCGTCCAAAGCCGCCTTGACCATTTCCCCGTTGAAAATGCTCTTGGATAAGAGATAGGAGATCACCGTGTCTTTGACGAGCGCATAATCGAATTCAAAACCGCAGACGGCGAGCAGGTCGCACGTGTCCTCCAAGGAGATATGCGAGGTGATCGCCAGAGAAAAAAGGAGATTTTTCGTCGGCCAATACGCGCCCTTGCAGACGCGCGACCAAGTCACGGCGTCTACGTCGAGAAGTTTGCCCGCTTCCGCCGCGCCCGTGTTGTATTTGGCGAGCACCCCGGGCAAAAGCTTTTTGAAGGAATTTTTCTCGAAGTTTTCCTTGATGCGCGCAAAAAAGCCCACGGGACGGAAGGTGAAAGAAAAAGTCGAATCGATCATTTTCTCTTTCAGCTGCCGCAGCAGATCCGTTTTATTTTTCTGCGCCGACAGACGCATAGTGGAAGCGGGCAGCGTATAGGAATAGTCCGTGCCGTCCTCTCTGCGCTCCGTCGTCTGCATTTTCGGCATCTCGTATCCCTTTAAAATACAAATCTGATCGTAATTGGCATATTTCTCGCAGAAATATTCGTCTAAATCTTCCAAAAAGTCAAAGCCCATGGAGCCTTCCTCCCTTTGTGCGCCGTTTGCTTAGGACAGCACGGCAAACCGTTCGTTTAAATAAGCCGCAAAAATACTTTTGCGGACACGCAGTGTCGCTTCTCTTACGAATAGGGACAACATTCGAATCGGGCGCGAAAATACCGTTGCCCACAAGTGTTTCCGCTTTTATTATAGCATACCTAACGTTATGTTTGAATCGGGCGCAAAAATACAGATAAACGCTTCGTGCTTCCGTATTTTCGTTTCTATTATAGCATACCCGAAAAAAAAATGCAATCGTTTTATCGCAGGGTGAAAAAGCGGCGCCATTCCCGTTTTTTGCATTTTATGTTAAAACTAATAAAATTTTTTTGAAAAACGTTCGTTATTTGCTTGATTTTTTGTTATTTTTATGATAAATTTGATATATACTGAAAAATAGGGCAGGAGGTCAAGAGATGAAAAGAGAACGCATCGAGGACATAGCCGAACTTTTGGATAAGCGCGGCAAGTTGACTCTGGAACAGCTGGAAGAGTACTTTCCCAATGTGTCCCAGATGACTCTGCGGCGGGATTTGTTCCAGCTAGAAGAGGAAGGGAAGATCATCCGCGTGCGCGGCGGCGCCATGTCCGTGAAAGAGGTGCAGAAAGCCTCCGGCGAACCCTATACGAAAAAAGCCACCATTCATACGGACGAAAAAATCGAGATCGCCCAAAAAGCGGCGGTGCTCGTGGACGAAGGCTCGTCCATCTTTATCGACGGCGGCACCACGGCGCTCTATCTCGCCAAGGAATTGCCCGATATGGTGTGCAACGTGTTCACAAACGGAATCGCGGTCGCCAAAGAACTCGCCCAGAAAAAGAACGTCACCATCAATCTTTTGGGCGGCCAGCTCATCAAGGAAAACCTCTCGACGGCTTCCCCTACGGCGTCCCTGTATTTCACCGACACGAATTTCGAGCTAGCAATCATTTCCGCTTCGGCGTTCACGCCCGAAAACGGCTTCTCGTGCGGCTCGCAGATAGAAGCGGACCTCTTGAAGCTCGTAAGAAAAAAGGCAAAGTTTTTGTATATGATGCTGGACAGCTCCAAGATCGGCAAAATCATGCCCTACACGTTCGCGCGGGCGGAGGATATCAACGTGCTGATCACGGACGAGGCATTCCCCGAATCTCTGAAAGAACAGTTCAAGGCGATGGACATCGTCGTTATGTAAGTTTTTGCAAGACAAGGATTTCCCCTTCGGCTTGGGCCGTCGGGGTTTTGTTTTTTCGCCGCTTTTCGCCCAGTTTTTTAAGATCAGCGCCCTCTTCGTTTCCCGCGGCGCCCCCGCTTTCTGTTGCCTTCTCTCGAAAAAAACAGCGGAGGATAGCCCCTTCGGCAAAAAGCAAAGCGGAGGGTCTGCGACCTGTCATCGCGCCGCATAGAAAGTCAAGAACCGAAAAAGCGAATATGCTATAATCATCTCAATACGGAAGGAGGCTTAAAGATGGATTGGGTGACGGGAATACAACGGGCGCTCGATTATGCGGAGGCGCATTTGACGGAAGAGATCGATTATGAAGAGGCGGCGAAACGGGCCTATTCGTCCCCCTTTCATTTTCAGCGTATGTTCACGATGCTCTGCGGTTTTTCGCTCGGGGATTATATCCGTATGCGCCGCCTGACATTGGCGGGCGAGGAGCTGCTAAGGACCAAAAAGAAAGTCATCGATATCGCGCTCAAATACGGCTACGACACCCCCGAAAGTTTTTCCCGCGCGTTTACGCGTTTTCACGGGTTTGCCCCGACGGAAGCGCGGAAAGGCAAAAACATCAAATCCTTTTCCAGACTCTCCGTAAAATTAATTTTATCAGGAGGCAATACCATGGATTACAGAATCGAAAAAAAAGACGCGTTCAAACTCATCTGCAAGAAAAAGCAGGTCATGAAGCCGCAGGGCGAAACCGCCGCGGAGGACATTTCCTCATTTTGGGACGAGTGCCGTGCGGACGGCACGATAGAGGCGCTGTGCGGCTACGGCAAATTCGACAATTTCAACGGCATTCTCGGCGTCTGCTTTTCGGAAGAGTTGACCGATTCCCAATTCCCTTACGGCATCGGCGCGGAATACGGCGGAGCGCCGCTACGGGGAGAAGCATTGGATATCATCAACGTTCCCGCCCATACCTATGCCGTTTTTCAGTGCAAAGGGAAGATGCCCGAAGCTTTCACCGATATCTATCGGCGAATTTGCAGCGAATTCTTCCCGCAGAGCAATTACGAGTACGGCAACGGCGTAGAGCTTGAAGTCTATCCTTCGGCAGACGTGCAGAACCCCGACTATACCTGCGAAATTTGGATCGCGGTAAAAGAAAAAAAGTGATCCGTATTTCCTAACGCGAAAACGGATATTTCCCGATTCCTAAAATCGCATAAGCCCGCCTCTTCGTCACGGAAGGAGCGGGCTTTTTTCTTTAATTCGCGCGAGCGCGCCGCAAACGCCTTTCGGCGCGGACAAAGCAAGCGGAAAAATACCGCGCGGACGGCGCGCCTGTCCTAAAAACTTCTCCTCGAATGTTACGCGAAGAACTTTTTGTCAATAACAGTTAAAGTTTTCATAAAAACAAGGATTCTTTTTGCTCTCCGACAACCGCAAGTCACACTCTTAAAAAAACCAATGTTTTACTTTTTCTTGCGGTCGGGGATAGTGACGCAGCGCGCGGCTTTCGTAAATCAAACAAAAAAGCATATACCCCTCTCCGAGAAGATAATAGGCGAATAAGACGTATCCAAAGCGGAGATATTTTCCTAATGACAGCAGAAAGATACCAAAAATTAACCCTATCCCTAACACAAGGTAAGCCCACAAACTTCCCGTCCACCCTCCAAAGGAAGAAACGCGGCTGCCCGCACGCAGAAAACGGATTCCCCAAAATAGGAAGCGCACACCGAGCAGCCCGCTGCCCACCCACGAAAATAACAATACAATTCCGAAAATCGTGCCTCCCATTCCAAAATCAAAGTCCTTTATTTGCAGTCGCTCCCAATTTGCGACCCACAGAACGAGCACAGCCATATATACGGCGCCGACTCCCGACGCTCCCAGGGAAAAAATCCCCGCGCGTTTCATTTTCGGATATTGCGGCAGTTTTTTTATTTTTTCCGTTTCCATAGCTCCCCCTTCCGCTATTCATTTCAAACAGAGCAAACACATTCTTAAAAATACTTTCGCTTATATTATATCACGTTGTCTTTTTTTCGTCAAATTTTACGCAAAAAGCTTTCATCCCAATGCTTAGCACGTTTATTTCCGCACACAAAGAATATCTGCGGGATCGACTTCCAATATCGTACAAAGATTTGCAAAAGTATCCAATGCAGGCAACTTCTTACCATGAATGTAGCAGGAAATTTGAGGTTGTTTTACCCCTAATCTCTCCGCTATAACCGTTTGCGATAATCCGCTTTGTTTTATTGCTTCCGATAGTTTTTTTTGAATTTGTTGAAGGGTAACCATTTTTTACCTCCATAAAAATACCCAATGGATAAAAAATATCGACTTATATTTGCTCCCTCTCCTAATTTTAGTATCACCTGTCAGGTGATAGTCGAGATTTTTTAAATTGAAAAGTATATAATAGAGTTATTCAATGGGGCGCACCGAATTTTATCCGTTATCCTTATAAAAATTCCCGTTGAATCAAAGAGCAACTATTTATATTCTTCCAGTCCTAAAAGATAATCTGCCGTTACCTCGAAAAATTTAACAATCTGTTCCAGCATTTCAAAGTCGGGTTGTCTGAATCCCGTTTCCCAGCTGCTAATACTTCTTTGACTGACATTTAAAGCTTTTGCCAATTCACTTTGCGACAGATGCTTTTCTGTTCTTAACTCTCGGAGTCTTTCTTTAAATAAAATCATAATTAAATTATACTACTAAATGAAGTAAAAATGCTTGACTTAGCTCGAAAAGAGCTATATAATAGAAATACAAAACATTTTCATTCGAATCATTTTCACAAAGGAGAAACTATCATGGAAGAAACAAGGAAAGAATGTTGGAATTGTTTAAGGTATCAGGCTTATTATACAAAAGGCTCAGCCCGCTTCAACAAAGAAAAACGGGGGCTTTGCAGCGCCAGCCATGCCGTCGTGGAAAACCACGGTTGTTGCGAGAATTGGTGTTTCCGCAGCCCTTACAGTTGGAGGCGAAAAGTCGTGACGACAAAAGCGTTAGCGGAGCTTATCGAACAGCTTTCGGGCATTAAGCAAATTCTTCAAGAGGAGAACGAACATGAAAAACAGCAACGATAAGGTATGCCGCAACTGCGTTCATTATCGCGTTTATTATGCGGAAGGATATTGGTATTTTTATAAGACGCGGCAGGGATTCTGCAAAAAACGTCGAGAAGTCGTCAACGAGTGCGACGCTTGCGGACTTTGGAAAAAAGCGCCGCCCGCGGCGGTGGCGACGGAAGAGATAGATACACTCATGAAAGACTTTGCGGCCCTGCAAATTCTCTATCAAGCGACGGAAAAAACATCCTCGCCATGAGGGAAGGCGCCCTCTCCCGCACGGGAGAGGGACAAAAGAGCGTTCTCTCCGCAAAACCGCGGCGTTTTAACACAACGCATCACGGCGTTGCCGTTCTCGAAAACGCATGAAAAAGCCCCGACCAAAGTCGGGGCTTACCGTATTTTTAAAGAAAAGCGCTTTTCCCAAACAGGTTTCCGTCCCCTCTATTTTTCCGCGGACGTTCCCCTGCTGCGTATACGTCATAGCGTCGCCGTGCGTTTTCTCCCGCAATACGCTTTTTAGGAGTTATTCGACGCTGCCGTTTTCCTCGTCGGCAACGGAAGCGTCAGAATTTTCTTCCATCATTTCAGCCGCGACGGCGGTATCCGCGGTCGCCGCGTCGGCGGCGGGGAGTTCAGGCTCGCCCTTTTTCCCGATCGAACAAAGGAGATTGACGAGGATGCCGAGAATGAGCGCGCAGGCAACTTCCGTGATCGTGATTTTGCCGAAGGTAAGGACCATGCCGCCCACGCCCGCGATGAGGATGACGGAAACGACGAAAAGATTTTTGTTTTCGCCCAAGTCCACTTTCTGAATCATTTTCAGACCCGACACCGCAATAAATCCGTAAAGCGCCACGCATACGCCGCCCATGACGCAGGAGGGAATCGTCGCGAGGAAGGTGACGAAAGGAGCCAAGAAGGACGCGACAATTGCCATGATCGCGGTCGTAAGAATCGTGATCACGGAAGCGTTGCCCGTAATCGCCACGCAGCCCACCGATTCGCCGTAAGTGGTGTTCGGGCAGCCGCCGAAGAAGGCGCCGCAGATAGAGCCTACGCCGTCGCCGAGCAGCGTTCTCGAAAGTCCCGGCTCTTTCAAAAGGTCCTGATCGATGATGGAGGAAAGATTTTTATGGTCGGCGATATGCTCCGCAAAGACGACGAACGCCACGGGGATATACGCCACCGCGATCGTGCCGAGATACGAGCCGATATTGCCGCCGTCCCCGAACGTATAGCCGCCTTTGAACGCCGTCAGGAAGGTAAATTCGGGATACCACTGCATATTCTTGAATTTGGAGAAATCGATGATTTTAAGAGCGTCCACTTTGGTCGCAAAGCCGATTCCCGTAAAGATCGCCGCTAATGCGTACCCCGCGAGGATACCGATGACGAACGGAAAGAGTTTCAGCGTCTTTTTGCCGTACACCGAGCACACGATGACGACCGCGAGCGTGACAAGTCCGCACAAAAGCGCGAGATAGGGCGAGCAGAGCATGACATTGGATTCGACGGTTTCGAGGACGGCGCTCCCTTCCTTGATCGTCGCAACGAGTTCCGTCACCGTCTTTGTGACGTTGCCTTTCATCAGATCGCCGATGGCGTTGCCCGCGAGGGAAAGTCCGATGATGGCGACCGTGGGACCGATGACGACCGCGGGCATGAGCTTGTCTATCCACTTTACGCCCGCAAATTTAACGATGAGGGAAATGACGACGTAAACGAGCCCCGCAAACAGTGCGCCGATGATGAGTCCGAGATAGCCCGCAGACATGGAAACGCCGCCCGCGAACGCCGCCGCCATAGAGCCTAAAAACGCGAAAGACGAGCCGAGGAACACGGGGCTTTTGAATTTCGTGAACAGCAGGTAGACGATGGTGCCTACGCCCGCCCCGAAGAGAGCCGCCGACGCCGACATTCCGTTGCCGACAATCGCGGGAACGGCGATGGTCGCCGCCAGAATCGCCAGCAATTGCTGCAACGCGGAAACGAGCAGTTTCCCGAGAGGCGGTCTGTCTTTTACTTTGTAAACAAGTTCCATAAAATCTTTATCTCCTTGTAGAATCATTATTTCCTCGGCTGTCCGCCGCAGAACTTCCCTGTTTCGGGGACCCTCCCCGCCTTTTTGTCCGCGCTTTTCTTCGCCCTGTACGGCCTTTCGCGGGCAGCCGCGCCCCCGCACGCCCCTGTGAGCAGCCGCCGTCCCCGCACGGATAACCATGGGCAGCTGCGCCCATGGACAACCGTCCCCCAAGCCCGTCCCTGCGGGCAGCCATATCCCCATGAATAATCGCGCTCCCAAGGGCAGCCGCCCCGCGAAAAAATCCTTTTGCCGCCGCGGATTTCAAAGGGTTTTGCCCTTCGTCCGTCCGTTTTCTTTCCCAAAAAGCCCGAAAAAAGACCCTTGCAAAGACCGTCCCGAAAGGGCGGAAAAGAAATTTTCCTGTTTCGAGGTGTTTGTTTCGCAAAGGGCAAAGTGTTTTTGAGATGTTTTTTCAAAGGCGTCTGCAAGAGCGCGCACCGCTTTTCGCGGAAGACTTGCCGCTCGTTCGGCAAAAATTTTCTTAAAGGAGAGGCAGAAGCCGTCTGAAAAAATTATTTTATTTTTTGTTATTTTAACTATAATATCACCATTTCAACACATTTGTCAAGCAAATTTCCTCGCCTGAAAGAAATTATTTTTACATTTTGCCAAAATAAAAACGAATACCCTCCCTCTCTTTTTCTTATAGATTTTGTCCCTATAAAAAGCGCCCTCCTTTTCCTCCTTTCCGTCCTTTCCCGCCAAGCCGTGAAAACGCATAAAAAAGGGCAGGTGTACGATTCAACGCATACCTGCCCCCTCTATTTTCAAATCGTATTCGCAAAACGGAAAGTTAAGAAGCTCAAAAAAGCTCTTTTCTTATACAAAGTCACAAAGCGCGGACGACGTATTGCGCCGACGAGAAACACGCCAAAAAATTTTGCCGAAAGACAGGCGTTTCGCGCCGTCTGCACGCGCGCCGTACTATACGATACTGTCGGTCATTTGGGAGTCGCTTTGCTGCGCGCCCGCATTCTGCAAGGTATAGAGATCGAACTCGCTGTCGATGTCGAAGTCCTCCGCGTTGTCGAACGCCGCAAGCTTGGACACGGAAACTTCGTAAGCGGTCATGGTCTTTACTTCCGTTTCGGAAAGCCGTTTTTGATATTCGCGGCTTTGGATTCGCCCCGAGATCGCCACTTTGTCCCCGACGCTGAGATTTTTGACGAAGCGGGCGTTTCTGCCCCACGCGATGCAGGGAATATAATCGGATTTGTTATAGGCGCGGTTAACCGCGATGAGTATGTCCGCGATCTCGCGGTTAAAGGGGGTGGTGCGGTAGACGGGCGGCTTGCAGATATATCCGCTCAAAAGAATACTATTGGGATTTTTCCCGGGAATTTCGTCCAAAATTTCGCGGACAAACACGGTCAGCATGAGGCGAGATTTACCGCTTTCCAGCTTGTTATAGCTGCGGAACTGCCCCAGAGCGCAGATATTCGAGCCGCGGCAGAGCGCCGAGCCTTCGATCAACCGTTCGGATACGGTGATCGGCAGGATATCCGCCTGTCCCGAGAGCCGCATGACGCGCACGAAAAACTCGTAGAAGCCCTCCCCGTACACTTCGTGCGAGAACACCGCGTCACTCACGATTTCGCCCATAATGTAGACCTTGTTGTTTTTTTCTGCTACGTAATTCATAAAAACCTCCGATTTTGTTTTTCTTTGCATGCGTATCGAATGAAAATAATCTGTTTCAAGGAATTCTTTTCTCAAACGCGGTCTATAAAAAACGAAAGCGGTTTTCCGCGGGGGTGTCGGGGAAAACCGCGCACTTTGTGGACTTCCCTATGGCGCCGAAGCGTTTTTTTCTTTTGCGGCGCCCTTTGCTTCCGTTTTTTTAAGCCTAAGGCCTATCGCTGTTTGCGCGGGCGTTTTTTCGAAAACTTCCCGCGCCGTTTTTCAAGCCTTCGTCGGCTTCTGTTTGCCTGTGGAGTCTATCGCGTAATTTTCCCGATAGATAAGCTCGCCGATGGGGACGAACTCATAGCCGCGGTTTTGCAGGGTGGAGAAGATTAAGGGCAGCGCCTCCGCCGTATGCAGCCCGTTGTTGTGGCAGAGAATGATGGAGCCGGGCTTGACGCCGTTGATGACGCGCATGGCGATGTCGGTGGCGGAAAGATTTTTCCAATCCAGCGAATCCACGTCCCACTGAATGGGATAAATGCCCATCGAATTGGCGGTGTCGATGAGGAGATTGTCATAATCGCCGTAGGGCGGTCGGAAAAGTTCCACTTTCTTGCCCGTCACGGCGGTAATCGCCGCGGAGGAGGATTCCAGCTCGGAACGGATCTCGCTTTCGCTCTGCTTGCTCATATAGGAATGCGTCTTGCTGTGCGTGCCGATCTCGTGCCCCGCCTCGTCGATCTTTTTGACGTATTCGGGATACTTTTCCGTCCAAAACTGCACCATAAAGAAGGTGCAGCGAACGTTGCTGCGCTCCATTTCCCGAAGCAGATCGTCGGTGTGTTCGGTGCCCCAGGCACAGTCGAAAGAGATGGAAATTTTCTTTTCCTCTTTCTCGACAGAGTAAATGGGAAGCGACCTTGCGGTGGTGATCGCGCTCACCGCGTAGCTTCCCACTTCGCGCATCACCCACATCACGGCCAAAGCCAGCGCGAGCAACGCAAGCCCTCCTAAAAAGCGTTTTGCCTTGAAACAGATTATTTTCATTCGATACCTCAATGCTACCAAATTTCATCGGTCGGAAAATAGCGAGTCGCAACGAAAAATGTCTTATTTTGTCGTTTCTCCGTCTGCTGTCACAATTTTGTCACGGCGCCTTTTTCCGCTCGGTGCCGTTCTTCCCTTTCCTTGTTCTATTCTATGGACGAACTCCCGAGATTATGACAAAAGAAAGGCGGCGTGCGTCCCCCTTTTTCCGCTCGGCGGATTTTCTTTGAAACGGCTTCCCGTCCGCACGGCGATAGAGAGATTTTCACGCGTTTTTGTTTTGCGGCGATAGGGCGGTTTTTCTCTCCTTTTTTTCTAAACCATGGTTTTTCGCGGCTTTATTTTTTAGCGTACCGCCCTTTCTCTTCGTTTTTTTCGCCGCTCAAACGACCGCGTAAAATTTCCCCGCCGTTTTTTGACAATTCCGCATTTTCCCCGTGTCTTTTCTCTTTTTTCCGTTTTTTCCCGCCCTTACGCTTTCCCTTGCCTCTCGATTTTTTCTTTCCGTAAGAATGAAAGAAGCCCTTTTCCTTTCGACGCCCGTCCCGATCGCCCCGCTCGTTTTCTTTATGCTTTCCCTTTTTCCCTTTTTCCCTTCACCCCTTCCGCTTTTTCACTCTAAAAAATTGTTTCCGTATAAAATGCTCTCCGTCTGCACTTTTCAAGGACGATTCTTTTTCTTTTCCTTTTCTCACACGCCGCTCTTTTCATGCAAAACGCTTCTTTACAGCGCTTTCAAGATTCTCTTTTCCCCGCCGAAAACGGCGCGCTTGCGACCGAAGAAAAAATCGCCCTTCAAACGCTTGACAGGCAATCTCTCCGTGTGATATGATATATGCGTATTTAGACTGTTATCTAAATAAACATTTTAAGGGAGGGAAAAAGGGATTGCGGGACGTTTGGGAAGCGATGAGCGACAAGACGCGGCGGGAAATACTCTCCATGCTGAAAGAACGGAATTTAAGCGCCGGAGAGATCGCAGACAAATTCAATCTCACCAAGGCGACCGTTTCTCACCATCTTTCCGTACTGAAAGCGGCGGGATTGGTAGACGCGGAAAAGCACGCGCAGACCGTCGTCTATTCTCTCAACATGACCGTTTTTCAATCCTTTTTGCTGACGGTCAACGCTTTTTTCTCCGATAAGAATTTTCAGGGGAGTACGGGGTACAAGGACTCCCCTCGGCAGCGCTCCGCCGCGGAGCGCCAAAACGAGCCTTCGTTTTTTGACGAATTGCCGCCCGTGGCGGAGGCGAACGCCTCTCCGCCGACGAAATGCGCACTCCGTTCGCCCGAAACGGAGGCGAGCGCCGAGCCGACCGACCTGACCGTAAAGGAGGCAAGCACATGAACGCGCGGACAAACGGAGAAAAGGGGGCTTATCCCTTCGTTTTGCTGATGCTGACCCTTTTGAATATGGCAGCGGGCATGGTTTTCATCTCCCTTCTGCCCGACAGGGTGGCGGTGCACTTCAACGCCGCTTTCGAAGCGGATCGGCTGGGGTCGCCTTGGCAATATTTCTTTTTCTTTCTCTTCCCGCCCCTCGCCGCCGCGGGGTTAATCTTCGAAAGCCGACGTCGGGGACAAAAGGCGAAAAACCGCAAGCCCCTGAGAATCATGCTCACTTTTATCGCGGTTCTGCTCGCCTATATCGGCTGGCTGATGATCGGCTGGTGCGGCAGAACGCCCGAACTAGGACAGAAAGCGGAAGCCCCTCTCTATATTCTCGTCTGTGTCCCGCTCGGACTGATGTTCGTCGTCTTCGGAAACTATCTGCCCGTCGTCAAGCGCAACGGCACCCTTGGCATCAAAACGCCCGCCACTTTGGCGAGCGATTACGTATGGGCGCAGACGCACCGCGTAATGGGCAAGGTGTGGATGGGAATCGGCGGAGGAGAAATCCTCTGCGCAATTATCGACACTTTCGCGGGCACGCAGTTTCTTTCTTTCGCGTGGCTGATGTCAGGCGTGTTCTCGTCGTTCGCCGCCGTGCCTTTCGTCACGGCGCGCTTTAAAAAGCGGGAAGAGGAATTTTTTGCCGCGTCGCGGGAAGCCGAGAATCCTGCCCCATATACGGACAAAAACAAAACAAATCAAGAATGTCCGCACTCAAAGCGGAAATGATATAAGGAGAACTTATGGAAAATCAGAAATTTAATGCTTCGGCGGACCCTTTTTCGGAGCTGTCGGAGGGACGGGAATCGCCCGTTTCCCCCGCGGAGGGATCCGACGCCCAAGAGGACGTACTGATCGCCGCAAACCTCAAAAAGACCTTTAAGCTGTCCGCAAAGCAGCGCAAGGTAGAAAAGACGCCGCTGAGAGAGAAAGTCGCGGTCAACGGTCTTTCTTTTAGAGCCAAACGCGGGGAGATCTACGGACTGTTAGGTCCCAACGGCGCGGGCAAGACCACGACGCTGCGGATGTTAGCCACTCTTATCAAGCCCGACGAGGGGGACGCGGTCATCAACGGGTACAGCATCGTAAAACAGCCCGACAAAGTGCGTTCGCAGATCGGATTTTTGACCAGCGAATTGAAGCCCGACGACTTTTTCACGCCCAGCTATATCTTCGATTTTTTCAGCGAACTGCAAAATATCCCCATACAGGTAAGGGACGAGCGCAAAGCGATGCTCTTTTCGCGCTTCGGGATCGATAAATTCGCCGAAACGAAAATCGCGGATCTGTCCACGGGCATGAAGCAAAAAACGTCCATCGCCGTTTCTCTCGTACACGACCCCGAATTTATTATTTTCGACGAGCCGACCAACGGATTGGACGTTTTAACGGCAAAATCCGTCACCGACTTTTTGGTGGAATTGAAAAACGAGGGCAAGACCATCCTCTTGTCGACGCATATTTTCTCTTTGGTAGAAAAGATCTGCGACCGAGTCGGCATCATCGTCGACGGCAAGATGGCGGCGGAGGACACGGTGAAAAAGCTCACCGAAAATAAGGGGCTAGAGGACGTTTTCTTCGATATTTACGCGGCTTCGAAAGGAGGAGAGAGCATATGAAAAACATCTGGACGATCATGAAAAAGGAGTTTTCACGCTTCTTTAAGGACAAAAGATTGGTGCTGGCGCTCGTCCTGCCCGGCATACTCATCTATCTCATTTATTCCTTTCTCGGCAACGGGATTTTTTCCAAGCTCGGCGGCACGGACGAAAATTACGTCTATCAGATCTATACGGTAAATATGCCCGAAGCCTTCCAAGAGCCTTTTTCCAAGACGGACAAGATCGAGCTTCACGCCGTTTCTTCCGAGGAGGCAAACGCCGTGAAGGATAAGGTGGCAGACAAAGACACCGATCTTTTGGTCGTGTTCCCCGACGACTTCGAGGAAGCTTACGAAGCCGTAAAAAACGGCACGTCGGAAACTTATCCGCAGGTGCAGTTATACTATAATACGACGAGGACGGAAGGCTCGCAGGCATTTGCCCTCTTTTCCACCCTCATCTCCGAATTTCAGCAGGAGGTAAACCCCTTCTTCTTAGCCGTCCCGCAGGATCTCGCCACGGAAAAGGATACGACGGGCATGATTTTCTCCATGATCGCGCCCATGCTCGTCCTCATGTTCCTGTTTTCCGGGTGTATGGCGGTGGCGCCCGAATCGATTGCGGGCGAAAAGGAACGCGGCACGTTTGCGACTATGCTTGTCACGCCGGTCAAGCGCAGCCATATCGCCGTCGGGAAGATCATCTCCCTGAGCGTTCTATCCCTCATCAGCGGCCTTTGCAGCTTTTTGGGGCTGATCCTCTCCCTTCCCAAACTGATGGGCGGCATGGAAGGCGTCAGCGCCAGCGTGTATTCCGCGGGCTCCTATCTGATGCTGCTCGGAATCATTCTCTCCTCCGTGCTCGTCATCGTATCCCTCATTTCCGTCGTTTCCGCGCTCGCCAAGAGCGTCAAGGAGGCCACCAATATGATCGGACCGATGATGATTCTCGTCATGCTGCTCGGCGTGAGCACGATGTTCTCCTCGGGCGCGGTCGGCTCCTTCTTCTGGTATCTGATTCCGCTCTACAACAGCGCCAGAGCCATGAGCGGCATTTTCTCCTTCGCGGCTTCGCCCGTCGCGGTATTCATCACCATCGGGGCAAACGTCGCGGCGGCAGTGCTCCTCGCTTTTGCGCTCGCCAAGATGTTCGACAACGAAAAAATCATGTTCAACAAATAATTTACGAAAGCGCCTTTCTACGGGCGCTTTCCTTTTCCCCATCATAAAGGCCCTCTATTATTTTTTGCCAAAACACACGCCTTTCGCCGGCGACAAAACACGCGCCTCCCGTCTAATTTTTTCGCCGCCGCAGGGTTTAAAATTTCGCCCGACGGACCCACTTCCCCGCATGGGAGCGTTCCGCCGGTCCCCACATTGCCTTCTTTTGAAAGGGCGATTTTGTCTACAAGCCGATTTCTTCTCTTCCTTTTTTATAACGGCGGCGAACGGTATGGCAATAAAACTTCCGCACTTTCTTAAACGTCCTTTGATACCCTCTATACCCCTCCTCGTTTGATTTACTATGTCACAACAAATTCTCTTTCGCCGCCTTGCGTTCTATAAGCTACATTTATTTTATTCCTCGTACTTTTTCGCACCAAAACGCCCATCCTCGTTTACTGTATCATAAAAAACCTTACATTCCTTTCCATTGCGCCTGTGACAATTCAAAAACTTTACGCCAAGTCCCCGCAAAAGTATTCCGCCCAAAATTCGGCGGCAATCTGCCCTAAAAAGCCGGTTCTTTATCCGATTTTTTACGCAACGAATCTTGCGCTTTCTTTACCATATCTGCCCGCGTCAAAATGGCAAACGGTAAGAAACACGTTTTCGCCGTCGAATTTTATTCCCACGCAGACAAAGAAACAAAAGCGGAATTTCCCCCGCAAAAGGAGCAACCGATATGCAAGCCTATCAATTTTTAAAAGAATGCGGCACCTTTTGGGTGACGACGATCGATAAAGATCGTCCCGCCTCCCGACCTTTCGGCGCCGTGATGGAACGCGGCGGCGAGTTGTATATCTCCACCTCCGACACAAAAGCAGTCTATAAGCAGTTGAAAACAAATCCCGCCGTTCAGCTCACGGCGATAAAACCGGGCACGCGCGAATGGATACGCATTGACGGAGAGGCGATAGAAACGTCCGATCTCGATGCAAAGGCGCAGATGTTAAAGGACTGCCCCCGCCTGCGCCGCCATTATTCGTCGCCCGACGCCGAGGGATTCGCGCTCTTTCGTATCGCAAAAAGCGCCGCCTTCGCGTGTACGGAGGAAGGAAAATTTCCGCTCGATTAAAACAATTTTTTATTTTCCTTCGTTCGGCGCATCCCTGTCCCCGCCATACGGAAAGAATTTTGTCGTCCGCCCCTTCTTCTCCTTTTCGAAAAGAAAGCCGTTCTTTGGCTAAAACAACTTTTTGAATCCCAAATTTCAGACCAATTTTCGCACCTGTTAAAAATTTTATAAAAGCCTTATTCAGGCAAAAAGAGAAAACCATGAATATCATCGACGTAACCAAAGAAAATTTGCAACAAGAACACATCTGCTGCGCCATCTCCAACAACAAAGATTGTCAGGTCGCGTCTAAAAAGCAATGGCTTTCCGAGCGTTTCGAAGACGGACTCGTCTTTAAAAAAGGGGACGTGCGCGGGAAGTGTTTTATCGAATATCTCCCCGCGGAAAAAGCCTGGGCGCCCGTCGACGCGGACGGATATACGTATATCGACTGTCTGTGGGTGGCAGGTCAATTTCAAGGCGGGGGAAACGCCCGCCTGTTATTGAGCGAATGCATCCGGGACAGCAAATCGCAAGGCAAAAAAGGAATTGTCGCCCTCTCCTCAAAAAAGAAGCGCCCTTTTCTCTCGGACGGGGGATTTTTAAGACATTTCGGCTTTCAAACCGCCGATGAAGCCGCGCCCTATTTTGAGCTTTTGTATCTTCCCTTTTCCGAAAACGCGCCGATTCCCCGCTTTAAGCCGCACGTCAAAACGCCTCGCGCCGAGGGAACGGGTTTCCTTCTCTATTATACCCCTCAATGCCCTTTCACCGCGAAATACGCGCCTTTGATCCAAGCCATAGCGGAGGCGAAAGGGATTCCTTTCAAAGCCGTCCGATTCGAATCCGCCGAGCAGGCGCAGGCGGGACCGACCCCCTTTACCACGTACGCCCTCTTTTACAACGGCGAATTTTTGACTCATGAAATTTTATCCGAAAAACGATTCGAAAAGATTTTGGAAGAAAAGGGTCTTTAAAATTATTATATAAGAAATATTTATATAAAATATTGGGAACGCGTTTTTGGGCGCGTTTCTTTTTTTCTTTGCTTCTTCCCTGTATCGCTTTCATTACAAACAAATAAAAGAGTATTAAAATTCTACGCATAAATCAATTCGTTTTACTTATCTATTTTCTACCCTTCCTTTTTTAAAATCGACAAAAAAATGCCGACTTTTTCGCTTTAAAAAACGGCGAGGCTTTTTCCAAGAGGCTTCTCCGTTTCAATCGGGATAGATAGCGGCAAAATTTGAAAAGCGCGAATCTTCTTCCCTTCGGGATGATTGACGCAGAGGGTCTGTATAACGTTGCCCTTCAAAGCGAACTTCTATTTTTCCGTGCCTTTCTCGACGGAAAGCCTTTTAAGGTTTTGCCTTTTTGTGTCTTTTTTACTTCTTCCAAGAAATTTTTTATAACGAACAGATGAAAAAACGGAGCAAACGAAAAAAAATCTTTATTTCCGTTTACTTTTTCTCGTTTTTCTTGTATAATAGAAGTATGAAAATCTGGGCAAAATTAATCACCGACGGAAAAATCAAACAACAATTCGTCTACGAAAATCCCGAAAGGCTTACCTATTCGCACTTTTTCGATTATCTCACCGACATCTGCCACGAGCTGGATATTCCCACGCCCGTACTTTTAAAAACGCATATCTTCAATTTCGCAAAATTCAATCACGTAAAATTCGTGCAGCGCGATTTCGTCGAAACGCTCGATTACGATCAGCTCTTTCTCGAAAATATCGTCTTATAACGAAAACTATAAGTATTGATTATATAAAACAAGCAGCTTAAACGGCGCAAAAATCGAAAAAACTCAAATCAAAAAAGCCGCGCGACTTGCCGGGGGACAAAAACAGATCGTTGCCGACAAAAGAACGGAAGCCTGTTAGACGAAAAAGTTATTTTTAAAGTAAAGGGCAAATTTGCGGAGTCGTTAAAATAAAGCCCTTACAAAAAACGAAAAGCCGTTTTTAGGCATCGACAAACGCGGCGTCCAAGGCGGAAAACAAATCGCCCTCCCTTTGAGGCGAATCCCAATCTCACCCGCGCTCTCCCTTTGAGGTTAATCCAAATTTTGCCCGCGCTCTCCCTGTTCGTCGCCTCCGCCGGCACGCCGTCCGCAGCGAGCGCGACCTGAACGCATGGGGCGGCGCCGCAATACAGTTTTTATTTGTCAAAAAAGAACTCTACACCATCATTTCCCAAGGAGGCAGCCCCATGAAAACGTTAGAAAAAGAAATTCTCGATATTTTGTCCGAGGATGCGCGTTTCACGCCCAAACAGATCGCAGCGATGCTGGGCGCGGAGGAATCGGAGATCAAAGCCGCCGTCCATTCGATGGAGGAGAGAGGACTCCTCGTCAAATATACGGCGATCATCAACAGCGAGCTTGCCGATCGCACACAGGTAGAGGCGCTCATCGAGGTCAAGGTGACGCCCAAAAAGGGAGAGGGCTTCGACTGGATGGCAAAACAGATCGCCGCCTACCCCGAAGTCAAAGGGGTGTACCTGATGAGCGGCGGCTATGACCTCGCCGTCTTTATCGAGGACGCGTCCCTGCAAAAGGTGGCGCGGTTCGTTTCGGAGCGCATTTCCACGTTCGAAGGGGTGTTGAGCACGGCGACGCATTTTATCCTGAAAAAATACAAAATCGAGGGCGCCCTCACGGAACGCGCGGACGCGGACAACCGCCTGTCCGTCCACCCGTAAGAGGAGTTTTGCCATGCGCGATTTTGTCAACCGCAAATCGAAACTTTTACAGCCGAGCGGCATCCGCAAATTTTTCGACATCGTGCGCGAAACGGAAGGCGCGATTTCTCTCGGCGTGGGGGAGCCTGACTTCGTCACGCCCTGGCCCATCCGCTCGGCGGCAATCGCCTCCTTGCAGCGAGGCTATACGCAGTACACCGCCAACCGCGGCATGAGGTCCCTCTTGGAGCTGATCGCCCGTTATTTAGAAGCCCGTTTTTCCCTGTCGTTCGATCCCGCGCACATTCTCGTCACGGTCGGCGCCAGTGAAGCCATCGATCTCACCTTGCGCGCCTGCGTGGAGCCGGGCGACGAAGTTCTCCTGCCCGACCCCTCTTACGTTTCCTACGCGCCCTGCGTGGCGTTGTCCGACGGCGTACCCGTCAAAGTGGAATGCAGGGAAGAGGACGGATTTCGCCTGACGCCGCAGCGTTTAAAAGCGGCGATCACCGATAAGACGAAGGCGATCATCCTCACCTATCCCAACAATCCGACGGGCGCCGTCATGGAAGAAACGGCTCTGAAACAAATCGCGGAAATCATCGAAAAGCACGATCTTCTCGTCATTTCCGACGAGATCTACGCGGAGCTTACCTACGGCGGCAGACACACCTCCCTCGCGTCGCTTCCCGGCATGAAAAAGCGCACGGCGTATATCGGCGGCTTTTCCAAGGCGTTCGCCATGACGGGCTGGCGGCTGGGATTTGTCTGCGCTCCGCCCGAAGTGGACGACGCCGTTTTCAAAATTCATCAGTATTCCATTCTCTGCGCGCCGATTATGGCGCAATACGCCGCCGTGGAAGCGTTGAAAGACGGCTTTTCGGATAACTTTTCCGCCGTGGAAGAGATGCGCGATTCCTACGACAGGCGCCGCCGCTTCGTCCTGCAATCTTTAAAAGACACGGGCTTGCCCTGCGTGGAGCCCAAGGGCGCGTTCTATGCCTTTCCGTCCGTGGCGCCGAGCGGCTTAAACGGCGAGGACTTTGCGGAAAAGCTTTTGAAAGAGCAGAAAGTGGCGCTCGTGCCCGGCAGCGCGTTCGGGGATTTCGGCGCCCGCAACGTCCGCCTTTCCTATGCCACGGGAATGAGCGCCCTTTCCGAAGCCTTTGAGCGAATTTCGAATTTTATGAATAATATAAAATAAATATACAATTTTTTATATTTAAAATCGACCATGTATGCGATTTGATTTTATTATTTTAATATTTATGCGTACTTCAAATCGACAAACGAAAGGGCGAAGCATCGGGAGAAAATCGGGGTAAAAAGTGAAGAAAAAGCGGGTTTTCGTCACAAATCTTTTGTTTTTTACAGGATAAGCGCGGCATTTTCATTTGACAAACGCGCGAAAATACAGTATAATGAGAACAACAGAAAAAAATGCCGTGGCTTCCGTAAGCGAGAAGTCACGGTTGTATTTTTAACGTTCCGTAGGGCGAACGGGTTTTGGTATGGAAAAAAATCTGTTTTTTATCGCCCGCGGCGGCAGGAATGCCGCGGCGGAACGGCACCATAAACGGAGGTATTTGTTATGGCAGATCAATTTTTTATGACACAAAAGGGATATGACGAGGCGGTGGAAAGACTGAAATTTTTGCAGACCACCAAACGGCAGGAAATCATCGAGCGCATCGCGGAAGCGCGCAGTCACGGCGACCTTTCGGAGAACGCCGAATACGACGCCGCCCGCAACGAGCAGTCCGCAAACGAGGGAGAGATCGTCGAGCTGGATTATAAGATCAAGAACGCGAAAATTATCGAAGAAAACGACGATACTTCTTTTGTTCATATCGGCTCCAAAGTCAAAGTGTACGACGCGGATTTAGAGGAATACGAAACGTATGAAATCACGGGCACCACGGAATCGGACGCGATGAACAATAAAATTTCCAACGAATCCCCCGTCGGCGGCGCGCTCCTCAAACACAAAGTCGGGGACGAAGTCGTCATCAGCGCACCCGACGGGAGCTATAAACTCAAAGTCGTGGAAATTTCCTAATCGCTTTTCCGCCCTTACCATAGGGCGGGCAGTCAGGGCAGGCGGATTTTCCCCTTGTGTCGATAAAGGAATTTCAATCCTTTTCTTGTCGGTCATAAACGGATCTGTTTCAGGAGGCAAAGGCGCGGCGGGCATCTTCGGGCGTTGTAAAAACATCTCGGGCGCACCGCAAGGGCATACGGCGCGAGGGACGTCCTTAAAAGTCCGCGCCATAAACTTCCTTTGCTAACGGTAAAAATATACGGCGAGTTTTTTCACGGTTCGTCGCAAAAAATCCTTTACGCGCGGGGAAAGGCGTGACGAACGCCTTTTAGAGCACCTCTCCCCCTTTCGCAAAAAAATGTCGGGCGCCTTGATGGTCGGGGGTGCAAAACATCATTGTTAAGCAGTAAAGGCACGAAAAACGCCCTTCGAGGCGTTTCAGCCATCTCTTTTGCGAGAGGGAAAAACGGGACGAGCGTTTTTTAGAGCGCGCCGCAAAACTATCTTTCGTGCAAGTCAGGCGCATAGGAGCCGCGGCGGCTTTACAAAAACAATTTTGACAGATTTTGTTCGCTCCGCTTGAAAAAACGAATTTCTCGGGAATTTTAAAAGGTCCGTTTTAGCGTCCCCATCTTGCCGCCAATAACTTTTCGAAGGCGCCCGCTCGCTTTAAAAAATTCGGAAACACTTTGAAAATTGCGATACGGGCACAAAGGTTTTCGATTGCTCCTAGATTGCTTTTACATTTCTCTTACGATAAGCCTGTTTTATAGATATAAGAAAAACTTATTATTCATACATTACTTTTGGAAGGATTCATCATTATGGAAGAAAAGAAAATCTCTCAGCCGGCAGTCCCGTCCGAAAACGAGGAGGAAGCGCTCATCGAGCAAGCAAAGATCCGCCGCGAAAAGCTGCAAAAATTGCAGGCGGAGGGCAAGAACCCCTATGAAAAAGTCAAATACGAAGTGAACGCGGACTCGGAGGGCATCAAAAAGAATTTTGAAGCGTACGAAGGAAAAACGGTGTCCGCGGCGGGCAGAATGATGTCCCGCCGCATCATGGGCAAAGCCTCCTTTTCGCATATCTCCGATAAGAGCGGCTCCATCCAGATTTATGTCACCCGCCAGGACATCGGCGAGGAGAATTATCTGTCCTATAAAAAAGACTATGACATCGGCGACATCGTGGGCTTTAAGGGCTTTGTTTTCAAGACGCAGACGGGCGAAATCACCGTTCACGTCACAGAGCTTACCATGCTCTCCAAGGCGCTCCTGCCCCTGCCCGAAAAATACAACGGACTGCAAAATCAGGATATGAAATATCGTCTGCGCCATCTCGACCTCATCATGAACAGAGAGGTGAAAGACACGTTTGTGGCGCGCTCGAAGATTCTCAAAGAGATCCGCGCTTATCTCGACGGCAGGGGATACCTCGAAGTGGATACGCCCGTGCTTTTGACGCTGGAAATCGGCGCGGACGCCCGCCCGTTCAAGACCCACCACAACGCGCTGGACATCGATATGTATATGCGCATCGAAACGGAGCTCTATTTAAAGCGCCTGATCGTCGGCGGCATGGACAGAGTGTACGAAGTGGGCAGAATTTTCCGCAACGAGGGCATGGACGCCTTCCATAATCCCGAATTTACTTCCATCGAAATGTATCAGGCGTACACCGATTATTTCGGCATGATGGATCTCATCGAGGATCTCTATAAAACGGTCACGCAAAAGGTCTGCGGCACGCTGGACATCACCTATCAGGGCACGCCGATCCACATGGGCGGATGGACGCGCATGACGATGGCGGAATCGGTGAAAAAATACGCGGGCGTGGATTATAACGATTGGTCTACGGACGAAGAGGCGCGCGCGGCGGCGAAAGATAAGGGCGTGGAGCTTTCCCACGGCGACGCTTCGACGAAAGGGCACGTCCTCCTCGACTTTTTCGACGCCTTCGTCGAGGACAAGCTGGTGCAGCCCACCGTCATTTACGACTATCCCGTGGAAAATTCCCCGCTCGCCAAGCGCAAGGCTTCCGATCCCGCTTTCACCGAACGCTTCGAGTATTTCATCTGCGGACACGAATACGGCAACGCCTTCTCGGAACTCAACGATCCCATCGATCAAAAACAGCGTATGCTCTCGCAGGTGCAGGCGAAGCGCGCGGCGGGAAATGCGGACGCGCAGGTGGACGAGGACTTCCTAAACGCCCTCGAATACGGGCTTCCCCCCACGGGCGGCCTGGGCATGGGTCTAGACAGATTCGTCATGCTCCTCACCGACAGTTCCACGATCCGCGACGTCATTCTCTTCCCCACCATGAAGCCGAAAAAATAATCTCTCCTTTCGTTTGATTTTCCCGTTTTCTTTCCTTTGGAGAAAAAACAAATATAGATTTATTCCCAATATTTAGCAAAAATCAAACAGACAGGTAAGAGATAATTGTGTTTTTATTACATTTATTCACATAGTATTCAAACGGAAGGAATGCAGAGTTTAGCGCCTTTACACAAAACGGACATTAAGCGGACACAAAGCTTTTATAAAATGGAAGAAGCGAATAAAACGTTCGCCTTTTCGCGGGGGAGCGAGAGTTTAAAAGCCCGTTAAACACAAGATCGGCGGCAGAGCCGAAACAAAGGATGTCTATGGATGCGAAAATCACAAAAAAGCGCCTGAATATCTTTTTATCCTATGATTGGATAAAGATTCTTCTCGCGGCGGTTGCCGCCATATTGGTGTGGAGTCTTATCTTCACCACGGCGGCGACGCGCGTCACGCAGGCGCAGAACTTCACCATTTTCAATTACACGGGAACGAAGGGCACTTCGCGCTTCAATTCGTACTCAACTCTCCTGCGCGAAAAGAACGTCTTTTCCTACGACATTTTGGAAATTTCGAGTACGGACATCACGACGGGCGAGCAGTACAGCGAAACGCTGTTGCAGACGCGCGTGTCGACGGGCGAGGGCGACGCGCTGTTCGCGGCGAATATCAACGAGGGCGTGACGACGAAATACAAGGACGACCAAGGAAACGAGTTTGCGCCCACCTATCTCGAACAATTCCTTTACGGCTATCACACCGCCGCGGCGACGTTCGGCGAGGGCGGCTATCTCGACCAGATGGCGGATTATCTGAACGGCTATTATCAGGGCGACTATAAAACGCATACGATAGACGAACAAAAAGTGGAAACGGATTTCCGCGCCCGCATCAAGCGCCTCAACGACAAACGTTTTAAAAAGGAGTCGCAGATCCGCGAGGGACTCAAACAGGAAATACAGCGCATCGAAAGCTATAAAACGTCGCTCACGTCTTTCCTTTCCTATCTCGAAAAAGGGTACGTCGCCTTGCAGGAAACGACGCTGTATTTGCAGGATTTAAACGGCAAGCCCCTCACCAGGACGGATTATTACAGCATCAATCTTTGCCCGAATGAAAAAATGGAAGATCTGAAAAAAGACGTTTGCTACTATAAGACAATCACGGACGAAGACGGAGAGAAAAAAATTGCTTCGGCGGAAAATGTGTGTTTGGTGCTGATGGATCTCGCGGAGGAAAAATATTCGTACAGCCGTTTCGAAGGGCTTTCCTTTGTCAATTATCTCGTCGAAACGCACTGTTCGGACTTAAACGCATAAACAACGCCAAAAGCCACCGTCAATCGGTGGCTTTTTATGAATTTTTCGACCTTTTACGTCTTTCGGACGTTTTTATCCCTTTGCGCGACCGCGTTTTTTCCCGCTATACACGCCCTTTCTTCTTTTTTTCCTCCATCGCTTTATCGACTTTTTTGTTTTCGCCTTTCCCAATGCAAAATCGTTAGCGCCGCGATTTCTCGTTTCCGCGGCAACTCTCCGCTGAAAAGGCGCGACAGGTGTCAAGATGAACTGTTTTCACTACGACAAAAGGACCTTAAAATCCTGTAAAATTTACTCGATGCTCCAAGAAAACGCAAAAAAGAAGCATCTTTCCTTTCATACGCCCGGACACAAAGCGGGCGGATGGGACATCACGGAATTGTCCTTTTCGGACAACCTTTCCTGTCCGCACGGCGTCCTTCGGGACGCGGAACGAGAGATTGCGGACGTCTTAGGCTCCGCCGCAAGCTTTATCCTCACCGACGGCAGCACCGCGGGCATATTTTCCATGCTCAAAGCCAGCGGCGTAAAGCGGCTCGCAGTGCCCCGCCTCTCCCATAAAAGCGTATTCAACGCCTGCCGCCTGCTCGGCGTCAAAATCGTCTTTATCGAAACTCCCATGGTCAAAAAAATCCCGTTACAGCCACCCAGGGCAGAGCTGAACGAAAAATTGAAGCAGGCGGACGCCCTGCTGCTGACCTCGCCCGACTATTACGGCAATCTCGTAAATTTAAAGGAAGCGCGGGCGCTTTGCGAAATCGAAGGCAAACTTTTACTCATCGACGGCGCGCACGGAGGACATCTGCATTCCGATAAGGAACACTATGCGGGCGCTTATGCGGATCTTTGGGTGGACGGGGTACATAAGAGCCTGCCCGCGTTGACGCAGGGGGCGGTCGTTTCGGCGAGGACGCCCGCTCTCGCGCGCAAGCTCAAAGAGGCGGTTGACGTCTTTCGCACCACCAGCCCCTCCTACCCGATCATGGCGTCCGTGGAATACGCCGTAAAATATCCGAGAAACGAAGCTTTGGAAGAGGCGGTTTGCAAGCTCGTCGCCGCTTATCCCGCGCAGTTTCATTTCGGAGGCGATTGGACGAAGCTGTGCGCGATATTCGGCCCTTACGCCTTTACCGCGCAAAAACGATTGGAAAAAAAGGGCGTTTACGCGGAGTTTTGCGACGGGAATATTCTTATGTTCTATCTTTCCCCCGCCACCACATTAAAGAATTTTACAAAATTAAAAAAGCAACTCCTTCCGTTGCTGTCCGCCGCTTCTATACTCTCCGACGGCGGGAGCGCCGCTTTCGGACAAGCCCCGAAAGACATACAACGCCTCGCCCGCCTTCTGCAACGGGAGGAAGCCGAGTCCGACTGCACCGACCGCGAAGGAGAAGAAAAAGAAGAAGCGGCGCAAAACGTTTTTTCTCCTCTTTCGGACGGGGAAAAACAAGGGGAAGATTTTTCCAAAGAGCAAACGGAATGGGTTTCCTTTACGGACGCGGCGGGACGGATCGCAGCCAAAACCTGCGGACTGTTCCCTCCCTGTACGCCTTTAATCCGGGCGGGAGAACGGATCACGGAAGAAAAAATCAGGCTTCTCAGACGGGCGGACCATTGTTTCGGGGTGGACGACGGGCGGCTCTGCGTATTCCAATAAATTTGTTTATTAAAGGACAAAGGGATTTTTCCGCTCGGGCGCGGAAAATTAGAGAGCGTAAGCCGAGGCTCAACAAGGTCTTTTGGCGAGTTTTTCCCGCTTCGTCCTCGCTCGTCGGCCGCATAGGTCCCCGTATTCGCTCCCCCTTCTTTTCCGACGAACCTCTGTCCGTCTTTTCCATGATTTTTTCGTCAATACGCTTGGAGATAGGGAACTGCGGGCGAATAAAGCCGCAAGGCGAGAATACAAACCCCTCCCGCCCTTTCCCGCTCTTTTCCGCTCTTTTCAAGCAGAGCGCTCTCTCCTGCCGTCGTTTAAAAAACGGAAAGCCGTCCGCCTTTCGCCCTTCCCGCAAAGAGGCGGACAAATTGTAAAACATTTCAAAGGACATTCTCATGAACGAAACACGCGGAAAATTCATTACCTTCGAAGGCTGCGACGGCTGCGGCAAGAGCACGCAGCTCAAACTTCTCAGCGACTATTTGTTGAAAAACGCTCTGCCGCATATTTTCACGCGCGAACCGGGCGGAGGAAAGATCTCCGAAGCCATCCGCCGCGTGCTGCTCGACGGAAAAAACAGCGAAATGACGGACGAATGTGAAGCGCTGTTGTACGCGGCGGCGCGCGTGCAGCACCTTGCCGACCGCGTGGCGCCCGCTTTGCAGGCGGGCAAATTGGTCATCTGCGATCGCTATGTGGATTCTTCGCTCGCCTATCAGGCGGGCGGGCGAGGCATAGACGAAGCGTTCGTAAAAAATATCAATTCTTACGCGCTCGAACAGTATCTTCCCGACGCGACGATCTTTATCGATCTGAGTCCCGAGGAAGCGTTTTGCCGCAAACACGGCGCGGACAAAAACGACAGACTGGAACAGGCGGGCATGGAGTTTCACCGCAGGGTATACGCCTCTTATAAAAAGCTGGCGTCGGAAAACCCCGCGCGCATCGTCACGATAGACGGCAGAAACACGCCTCAGGGTATCTTTGACAATATCCTTCGGGCGCTTCGCGAACGCCGCTGCCTGTAATTTTTACCGAGATTGCCGTCGGATAGTGCGGAGTACTTCTTGAATCACTCGACGGAAAGCGGGCGCAGCGCATAGCAAGCTTCGCCGCCCGAGGGAGCCTCGCTCTCGCCGTTGCCCTCGCTTCGGTAAAAATCTGAAACTTACCCGAAAAGCACAGGAGAGTAAATTTTCTCCGCGAGATCTTTCCCGTAAAAACGCCCGCATTTTTCCCGCAACGAAGGAAAAGGAAGGGAAAAAACACATTTTAAAAACGATTGAAACGCGAATTTTCTTTTCCACTTTCCGCACCGCGGGAGGAATTTCTTTCCGAGGAAAGATCGGCGCCGTTTGTTCCGCTTTTAAAGGCAAAGAAAAAATCTCCTTACACGCTTGCGCTTTTTGATTATTTATGATATAATAAAGACGAAAGGGTGGATTTTCGGTATAAATTGCCACAAAAGCGGGATTTTTATGTCAAAAAGTCTTTCCCTTACGACAGTTCCGCGCGGCTCGGCGATCCGAAAAAATCCGCGCGGAGAGGTTTGGATATGCGTCAACTCATACAATCCACCCACGCTTACCGCCTTTTGAAAGCGGAGCGCGCAGAAAATCGTCTGAATCATACCTATTTGTTAGTATTCGACGACGCGCGCAATCTGAGGCCTGCGCTCAAAGAATTTGCCAAACTCTTTTTTCTTACGCCCGAAGAAGCGGCGGCAGAAGCGGACGGGGCGCACCGCAGCTTTTCCTCCCACGCGCGGACGGAGCGAATCGACGCTCTCATCGACGAAGAGAGCTTTGCGGACTGTATAATTCTTCCCGAAGCCGGGAAAAAATTTTCCGTGGAGGATGCGGAAAAAATCCGCGAAGAGAGCGCCTTAAAGCCCGTGGAAGGGGACAAAAAGCTGTTCGTCATAGGCGATTTCGCGGAAGCGACCGTGCAGGCGCAGAACAAGCTTTTAAAGCTTCTCGAAGAGCCTCCGAAAGACGTGCATTTTCTCTTGGGAGCGACGGTGACGTTCCCCGTGCTCTCGACGGTGCTTTCGCGCGCGCAGCAATTGGAAATCCCTCCCTTTTCCATAAAAGAGGTAACGGAATGTCTGAAACGGCTCTACCCGCACGCGGCGGATACGGGTCTTTACGCGGCGGCGTCGGGCGGCGTAGTCGGCACGGCGCAAAATATCTTCGAAGGAGGATATTATAAAGACCTCGTCGAAAGCGCGTTCGAACTGACGACGAGCGATCCCTTCCGTCTGCCCGCCATCGTCAGGCGAGCGGGCGAAACGAAATATAAAAAGGAACTCGTTTCTCTTCTGCGCCTGATCTTTCGGGACGCGCTCATTCTCAAAACGGCAAAAATAAACGGCGTGGGACAACCCGGAAAAACGGGCAGGAGCCGCGCGGAAAAATATCTCATGCTCCGCTCGGAAACCCGGCGGCTGTATAACATCAGCGAATATTACCAATTGGGCGCGCTCATTTATGCGCAGGAGGCGCTTTCGGACGCGGAAAAACAAATCCGCTTCAACGGCGTTTTCCCGCAGTGCCTCGAAATCTGCATGGCGAAGATCATGGAGCAAAACAATAAGTGATCTCTCCCCTGCCCCCTTCTTTTTTCTTTTCGACGCCCGCCGGGAAGGAGAAAGTTTCCTTTTTTACAGAGCGGGCAAGCGAAAAAATATTTTTAAATCGAAAAATAAAAAGGTTTTGAAAAAATCTTTAATACCGTGTAATCCTTTGAAACTAAGGACGCTTTTTCGGCGAAGATCCGAAGCCGGAAAATTCGTCCTTTGTGTTCAAAGCATAAGGATAAATATATGACAAAAGTAGTAGCGATCAAATTCAAAAACGGCGGCAAGCTGTATTATTTTTCCCCGCGCTCCGGCGAAACGTACGAACGGAATATGCCCGTCGTGGTGGAAACGGCGCGGGGACTAGAATACGCGTGGGTAGCATATCCGGAAAAGGAAGTGGAGGACAGCGAGGTCGTTCAGCCCTTAAAGCCCGTCATCCGCATCGCCACGCCGCGTGACAGGGAATTTTACGAGGCGTGCGAGGCGAAAAAGCCCCAGGCGATGCAGATCTGTAAAGAAAAGATACAAAAACACGGACTTGACATGAAGCTCATCGACTGCGAGTACACGTTCGACGGCTCCAAGATCGTCTTTTATTTCACTTCGGCGGGTCGGGTGGACTTTCGGGAGCTCGTCAAAGATCTCGCATCCGCGTTCCATATCCGCATCGAATTGAGGCAGGTGGGCACCAGGGACGAAACGAAGTATCTCGGCGGCATCGCTCCCTGCGGCAGAGTATGCTGCTGCGCGGGCAATATGCCCGAGTTTAAAAAGGTGAGCATCAAAATGGCAAAGACGCAGGGTCTTTCCCTGAATCCCGGCAAAATCAGCGGTCTTTGCGGCAGGTTGATGTGCTGTTTAAGCTATGAAAGCGACTATTATGCGGAAGCTTACAAAAAAGTGCCGAAAGTAGGCTCGGAGGTGGGCACGCCCGAAGGGAAGGGCACGGTGGTTTCGGTGAATATGCTGAAAATGCTTGTGAAGGTGAAGATCGACGATAGGAACGGCGGTTTGATATTCAAGGACTTTCCCGCGGAGGAAATCCGTTTCCGCAAAGGCAATCAGCCCGACACGGAAAAAGAGAGCGGGGAGGACGAATTTTCTCTGTAACGCCGCCGCGAAAAAAAAGGAGGACTTGTCATGGCTGTATTTTGTCTTATTTTTATGACGCTTTGCCTGATCGCAAGCGTCCTTTGCGCGGTGGAAGCCGTGGTGGTCGGCGTGGGAGGAAGCCTCGGCGGAATTTTGGGGTATGCGCTGGCGGCGGTCTTCTTTTTCGGCTGTTTTCTGCTCGCCTACGGCATGATGAAGCTGAAAGAAAAGTACGAACGCACGGAAAAGGAACTTCGGGAACTCAAAGAAAAATTAGACGCCCGGCAAGACGAAACGCCTCAGAGCCGCGACGAGTCCGCCTCCTGATTTTTTAACGCCGTTTTCTTCGGCACGGCGGCAAAGGGGGATCTTTTTTAAGCAGCGCTCCGGCTCTGCCTTTTTCGAAGTTGCCGTGCACTTTTTCTCCGCGGACAGGGAAAAAATTTTTTATCGCACCCGATAAAAAGTAACTTACACAAAGATAAAATTTCTTTTATCAATCTTAAACGAAAGGTAAAGCAGGCAGAGATAGGGTTTTCATCAAACCTGAGGAACCATAAAAGGAAGTACGGGAATATGCCTCCCGCGCTTCCTTTTTTCGTATGGGTAAAAAAATTTTTCATTTTTGGGAGGCGGGCTTATCAAACGCAGGAACTCTTTTCCGTGAAAAGAGGGGCGCCGCTCCTTTTTCGAAAGAAACGCCTCTTCGCCGCGGCGCGTCGTCCGACGAGCGTGCCGCCCGCGTCCTCCGACGGATTTTTTGATCGCCTAAGCGACAAGAAGCCGCCTAAAAAGCCTTCCCGAATTGCGTTTACAATACAAAGAAAGTAAGGCTCTTTATCGGCGTAAACCAAGAAAGGAGCCTGCTTTCCCTCTTCCGTTAAAAAATCCTAAGGAAGTTTTATCCGTACAAACCACGTTCCTTCCCGATTCTCTTTGCCCATAAAAAGCGGCTTTGCATCAAATTTTTGTCCGCTTTCCCTCCAACAAAAAAATACGGGCGCTTTATTCGCATAAGCGGCGCCCGTCGAAATTTTATGAACTTTCCTTTGGAAAAAACGATACGCATTCTTACTGTGCACCGTCGAAAAAAACGTCCGCCTTTCCCGCCCAAGAGAAAAATCGGCGCGGAGAGGCGGATCGCTAAAAACGTTCGTTATTCGTCGTCCTTGTTGTCTTTGCTGTTGCCCAGATAAGTGCCGAAGAAATCGGAAGTGGGCTTTTTATAGGAAGTGCGGGGTTTATCGTAGCTCCTGCCGGAATCTCTGCGCTCGCCGTTCAAATCGGTGCCGCCTTCCCCGTTTTCTCCGCGGCGGTCGTAGCCGCGTCCGGAATTGTAGCGGTCGCGGTTATACCCGCCCTCCCGATTGTACGGTTTCTTATATCCGTCGCCGCTCTGATTATCCCGATTATACGGCTTTTTGTAACCGCCACCGCCCTGCGCGGAGTTCCCGTCGCGGTTGTACGGTTTCCTGTACCCGTCGCGGTCGCCGTACTCCCGGTTGTAGGGCTTTCTGTACCCGCCGCGGTCATTGCCGCGGTCGTTATAGCCGCCCCGCTGCGGGCGTTCGGGACGGACGGGGGACGCGGGTCTGTCGGGATAGCGCACGTTTGCCGGAACGATGACGACGTAACGATAGGGCTCTTTGCCCTCGCTCTGAGTCGTCACGTCGGGATAGTCGGACAGCGCGGCGTGGATAATCCGCCTTTCGTACGGATTCATCGGCTCCAATTTCAGTTTCTTTTCGAATCGGATCGCCTTCTCCGCAAGCCTCTTTGCCAGGCTCTGCAAGGTGGCTTCCCTGTTTTCGCGGTAGTTCTCGCAGTCTACCACCACCCGCTTATAATCCGCTCTGCCCGTGTTCGCCACGGCGCCCGCGATCGTCTGAATCGCGTCCAGCATCGCGCCGCGCTTGCCGATCACCGCCGTGGTGTTCGCCGCCGTCACGTTGATCTCGATCTTCTCCGCTTCCTTTTTAAGCTCCGTCACCGCCGTGATTTTGAGAATGTCGAAAAGCCCCTCCAAAAATTCCACGGCTCTCTCGCCGTCCGTGCGCCCCGAAGCGTCTACGTGAATTTCCGACTGTCTTTCCGTTTTGTCTTCTAATTCGTCCTCTGCGGCGTTTTTATCCGCACCCGCATAAGGTGTCGAGGGGGTAGGGGATTCTTCTTCTAAGTCCCCTTCAAATGCGTTTAAAGAGGATTTGGGAGCAATCTCCACCCGGGCCTTTGTGAAACCGAATAATTTTTTCTTTCCTTCTTCCAGGATGCGGATATCCGCCTCTTCCCTTTTAAGACCGAGCTCTTTAAGACCTTCTTCGATCGCCTCTTCGCTGGTCTTTCCCGTAAATTCCGTATAATGTTCCATGATAAACTCCTTTTGACGAATCCGAAATTATAGTTTTACCCTTTTCCGTCAGTCTTTTTTCCCGCCTTTTTTATGATCGCCGATTTTGAGATCGGTCTTTTTGTCTTTTTTATTTCTTTCCTTTTCGGGCACGTAAACGCGGCCGGGGAAGCGCTTGTTATACTGTTCTTGAAGCGCTTTTTCCTCCTTCTTGCTCATCACGACGTCCACGACTTTGTTGATGACGATCGTCGTGATCAGGGATAGGATATTGCTGGTGATCATGTAGATGGAGAAGGCGGCGCTGTACATGAAGGCGAAGATGGCGAACATCACCGTCATGATGACGAGGGTCATTTTCTGCGTGGTCTTGCCCTGTCCGTCCACGGACGAGAACTGCGTCTGTTCCTTCTGCGAACGCATGGAAATGAACTGCTGCAACAAAATGGTGCCGATGGAGAGAGCGATGAGGATATAGTAGCCGTTCGCCTGTTTCTTCTGGGCGCCCAGCTTTGCAGTGACCACGTTATAGCTCGTATCGTTATAAGCGTCCGTATAGTTGCCGATGGAATTGAATTTCACCTTCTGACCGTCGACGTTGAGTTTTTCGTTCGAAACGCCTCCCTTGAAGCCGCTGTAATCGAGCACGGGATGCTTATAGGAAGCGTCCGTGACCCAGATATTCTTGATCCAGCCGAAGCTCATGCGGTCGGTGACTTCCGTTTGGTAGGTCTTCACCACGTTGTCCTGCGCTTTGGAAACGAAGAAATCGTGGCAGGCAGTTTCCTTGGTCAGCGAATTTTCGGGATTTTCCTCGTCCTTTCCCGCTTCCACGAGGGCGTCTATTTCCGCCCCGAAAGCCGCGTACGTCCTCTCGACGTCGATATAGTAGTTTTTGTCGATATAGCTGCCGATATAGCCGCTGAGATATTCGAAATCGCCTTTCTTTTCCTCGTAGTCCGCGGGGGCGAGCAGGGTGTAATAGATATACTTTTTCTCGCCGTCCTCGCCCGTGCCGTCCTCGTCCTTCACCTTTAAGAAGAGCTGGGACGTTTCTTTGCCCTCGTCGTCCGTCAGCGTAAGCTCGAAAGAGGTAAGATTGTCCTCGGAAAGCTCCGCGCAGTAGGGGGAGAGGGAGTCGTTGTAAGCGTTCACCATCAGATTGTAGTTTTGAAGGTTTGCATAGGCGGAATAGTCGTTGAACGCGCCGATGGCGACGAAGAAGATGACGAGTGACAAAATCATCGGCAGACAGGACGAAAGCATGGAAATACCGTTTTCCTTCTGCATTTCCATCATCTTCTGACTATACATTTTTTTGTCGTTGGCATACTGCTTTTGCAGTTTTTCCAGCTTTTCCTTGTTCTCCTTCATCTTGATGTTCTGCTTTCTCATCGACACCCTTTGATAGACGTCGAAGGGCAGAACGATGACTTTGAGAATGAGGGAAAACACGATGATGCCGACGCCGACGATGCCGACCGCGCCTATCAGCGAGTTGATGAGTTTGCCGATCCAGTTCAGCGAGATGTTGAACGTTTCTCCCAAAAAGGGGATGACGGGATCCGCCGAAGCCAATAAATTAAAAATTCCCATTGCGATGTTTTTACGAAGTTAACCTTTTTCGATGTGATTCAAAACTTTGCCTCACCCCTTATCGGGTGCTCTGTCCGTATTTTTTTCTTCCCGGCAGGACTTTTTGCTCTGTCCTTTCGGGGTCTTTTACGCCGTTTGCTTTTTTGCGCCTCCCCTTTTCGAAGGACAAAGTGTTCCTTCCTTTTCGGCGCGGTCTGTCCGATGAAATTTGCGAAGATTCAAACTCGGCTTTCGCCGTCTTTCGACGCCTTTTATCCCGACTTTTTTTCTCGGCTCTCTCTGCGCGGCAGTTTTTTTCGGGGCGGCTTTTTTCCTCGCCGCGGCGGAGAAAAAGAAAGGGCGCCCAAAGAAACCAAACACCTCTGATTCCTCTCTTTTAAGGACTCTTTGACAAACGTATGTCGAAAAACGCCCGCTGCCTGACCTTGCCGCCGTTTTTCAAAGGACCCAGCGTTTTTTGAAAAATTTTTCGGGCGCGGGATCGTAGCCGCCTCGGGAAAAGGGATTGCATCTCAAAATCCGCCAGGCTCCCAAGAGTATCCCCAAGAGGACGCCGTGATTGTTGATACATTCCAGCGTATATTGGGAGCAGGTGGGCGTATAGAGGCAGGTATGTCGGGAAAGATATTTCTGATAAAGGAGAATAAGGCGCATACAAAACATCTTCAAATAGGGCTTAAACACCCTTTTCCGAAGATATTTTGCGTTTTCTCTCCAAAGGGAGGAAAAACGCAGCGTCAAAGTTTTTCCTTTTTTATCATACATTTCAAGTGTTTTTCGAACGTGCGCAGAGAATATTCCTCCCTGACCTTGGGAACGAGCACGATGCTGTACTCGCCCCGCATCTCTTCTTTACAAGAGCGGAAAGCTTCCCGAAGCAGGCGCTTGATGCGGTTGCGCATGACGCTTTTGCCGTGCCGCTTGCCCACCGAGATCCCCATGCGCGTTTCCTTCGCGGGAACATAGATCATGGTAAGCGACGGGGAAAACGCCCGCCTGCCCTTGGAAAAAAGTTTTTGAAAGTCCGATTGTTTTTTCAGTCTTAAATAATTCATTTTTTATCCGCCGAAAGCAGGACTTCCTCGTTTTCTTTTTCCGTCCCTCATTCTTACCCGCTTTTTTGGGCGGCGAAACGAAGGAGGGAGGACCGCTCTTTTTTGCGCTGTCGGCGGGGTAAAAGCGGGATGCTCCGCGCGTTCCAAGTTCGGTTTCTGTCTTTTTGAGGAAAACAGCCCTTTCTTTCCCGACAACAGGCGCTTTTTTTAAGCGCGCCGCGAAATTTCGCCGAAACGCCGTTTCGTGAAGACAACGCCGCACAAACGGCGCGCCCCGTTACTCTGTCTGTTTTGCGTCTGACGGCGTCGGCTTTCCTTGCCATAGGAACCCTGCCGCAAAAAGCCGCCTTTTTATCCGCAACAACACAGACGGTTTCCGCCCGACAGCGTTAAGCGGCCTTGCCTTTATTTTTTCACAAAACAGTCCGAAGTTCTTAAAACCGCTGTCCCCCGACGGGCCTCCGCGCGGCATAGAGCGCGCTGTCGGCCGATGGAGGGAAAAAAATAGGAAAGCGCTTTTCAAAAATCCGATAATAACGAATAAGCCGCATTTACAGGAGCTGTACTGCGGCTTCCCCGAGCGCGGGGACGGCTTTTCGTCAATAGGTCAGTCTTTTTCTGCCCTTATCTCTTCTCTTTTTGAGGACCTTTCTCCCCGCCGTGGAGGCCATTCTCTTTCTGAAACCGTGCACTTTGTTTCTCGTTCTCTTTTTGGGCTGATACGTTCTTTTCATTTCTTATTACTCCTTTTATCTACCGTTTTTTTCTTAATTTTATTTTTAAAATCCCTCTCGAGAGGGACTTTAATCGCTTCTTTGTTCCCCTGACGAAGGAAGGGGAGGGAGAAATTCGCCGGGTTAAAAAATCCGCAAACGTAGCTCTTGAAAAGCTCTCTTATCATTATAGCGCAACTTTTATGCGCTCGTCAAGCGATTATGCGGTGGTTCTGACGGGCAAAATCAAATAGGAACTCTCTTTATTTTCCTTGTTTTCCAGCGTAAAGGGCGCGATGGGGGTATTGAAAGACAATTTCACCGTTTCCTCGTCGAGCGCTTTGAGCGCGTCGAGCATGAATTTGCCGTTCATGGCGATTTTGAGTTCTTTTCCCGTCATCTCCGCCTTGACGCATTCGGAAACGTTGCCGATTTCCGAGTTCGCCGTGATCAGGATGTTCCCGCCCTTGATGTCGAAGAGGATGAGGTTGTTCTTATCCCCGCGGATGAGCACGGACGCGCGCTCCACGCTCTCGATGAGTTCGGCGCGGGAAGCGCACAGCTCGGTGGAAAACGCGGGCGGGAAAATGTTGTTCTTGTTGACGAATTCGCCCGTATAGAGGCGGGAGGTGAGAACGGTGTCGTCCACGCCCACCGACAGCATATTTTTGGCGACGCAGATTTTCAGGGGCTTGTCCCCGCCTTCTAACATCCGCGAAATTTCCGTCAGCGTGCGGGCGGGACAGACGATTTTCATGCTGCCCGTGCTCCCTTCGATCGCACATTCGGACGTCGCCATGCGGTAGCCGTCGAGAGCCGTCGCGTACAGCTTGCCCTCGGACGCTTCTAAAAGGCAGCCCTTCAAAATGGGTCTGCTTTCGTCCGTCGCGCAGCAAAACACCGTCTTTGCGATGAGATTTTTAAGCGCCGATTCCTTCACTTCGAAATAGTCGTCGCCCGTTTCGCTCCTGACCGCGGGAAAATCCTCCGCGGGGAGAGCCTGCATGAAGGACTCGGAATCCTCGTAGCGGATTTCCAATCCCTTGTCCCCCGTGCCGATGACGACGTTCATGCCCGCGACTTTACCGATGAAGTCGGAAAAGAATCTGCCGTTGACGCAGATCTCCCCCTCTTCGAGCACGTCCGCCTTTATTTTCTTTTCGATGGAAATTTCTCCGTCGTAAGCGAGCAGCGTCAATATATCGTTTTTGGCGCTGATTTTGATGCATTCGAGAACGGGCATCGTGGTTTTGGCTGAGCAAGCCTTGCTCACCGTCACCGCCGCGTCGGAAAGAACCAATCCGTCACATGTGAATTTCATGTTTTTCCACTCCTTTTCGTTGATGAAAAATCAACGTCCGTCTTTTTTGGGATTCAAAGTCATTTTACCATATCCGTCCGTTTTTGGCAAGCAAAAATCTTTTTCGAATTGAAATTCGGAAAATAAATTTTTTGAGTTTCGCCCCTTTCTCCCGTTTCCTTCCTTTTTTCGGGAAAAAAACTCTTGCGCAGCGTTTTTTCAAACGTCGTTTTTTTTTTCGTTTTTGGGCGCCGCGGGGATAGGACCTTGTCCCAAGGTTAATTTCAAGTAATAAAAAGTATTATTAATAATAGTAATAGGGGCGGTGGAATTGTGGATAACTTTCGGTTTTTGCGGGAAATTTCCCCTTTTCAGAAAGAAAAACGGAGTTGATAAGCTGTTTTTTTGTAAAATATTTGTGGATAACTTTTTTCTTTTTTGTGGACAAGTTTGTGGAAAAAATGTGTATAAGTGGAAAACTCGGCGAGGTCAGGAGAAATGTAGTGTATAAAAATTATATTAAAATGAATAAAAATAAGTGATAGGAAAGTTATCCACAAAAGTTATGAACATTGTGGATAACGTTATCGACAGACGGTGGACAAACCGTTTGCGGAAAACGAAAAAAAGGAGAAGAGAGAAAAAATAAGGGAAAGAGAAGACTTGAATTTTTATTTTTTCTATGTTATAATAGAAGCGGGAATGAGGAAGCACGGAGTATTTATCGGCATTTCCGCGCCCTATTCAAACATTGCGTAAGCGATGTTATAATAGAAGCGGGAATGAGGAAGCACGAAGTATTGATGGGCATTCTTTCGCCCGATTCAAACAGGACGTCGGCGCTGTTGTTAAGAGAGCGTAGGTAAGCGAAGTCTTTGCCTCTGTTTTCTTCCGTCTTAAAAATACGACGTTAAGGATGCTGTATTATAGAAGAGAAAAGGAGAAAGAGAGAAAGAAAGGCGTATTTACGGGATCTCTCCCTGTTCCGCTGCGGCGTCGGTGACGGGAATCTCAAAAGAGAAGCCCTATGTCTGCGCAACGAAATCTCCCCCGTTTCAACGCCGTTCGCTCTGCGGCGGCAGGAAAAACGCGGGGAAAAGGGGAAGGCAGCGCGGTTTTCGCGTCGCCCGCAAGGGAGAAAGATAGAACTAAGGAAAAGACAGAGGCGTAATTCTTTTGAAGAAGAAGGAACTCTTATAGAGGGTAACTACGAGCCTCTATCTGTACCAAACGCATTATACCACAGCTTACCTGTGGATAGGAAGGTTTCTTACTCGGCTTCTTCAAAAAAACAAGTAACTATATTATACGAGGAGTATGGATACGGAAAACATTTTAAAAGACAACGAAACGTTGATTAAGGGCGAAAAACGCGAAAAATTCGAGAAATTTCGTGCTCTTTTGCTGGAATACAATCAAAAGTACAACCTCACTTCCATCACGGAGGAAAAGGAAGTCTTTTACAAGCACTTTCTCGACAGCAGCGCGGCGGCATTTCTTTTTAAGGAGAACGCGCGCGTGGCGGAAGTCGGCTCGGGGGCGGGGTTTCCCTCCGTCGTATTGAAAATTCTGAGGGAGGATTTGTCCTTTACTTTGATGGAAAGCGTGGGGAAAAAGTGCGATTTTCTGCGCGTCGTTGTGGATAACCTTTGTTTGGAAGGAATGAATATTGTGAATATTCGCGCGGAGGATGCGGCGCGGGAGGAAAAGTACCGCGAAAAATTCGATTACTGCGTGGCGCGCGCCGTGGCGAGGATGAACACGCTGAGCGAATATTGTCTGCCGCTCGTGAAGATCGGCGGGGCGTTTATCGCCTATAAGAGCGGGGACGTCGGAGAGATCGGGGAGGCGGAGAACGCCTATCGGGAACTCGGCGGCAGAAAATCCGCCGTCTATGCCTATTCCCTGCCCGAAGGCTACGGGGACAGGACGCTGGCGGTGATCGAAAAAGTCAGAACGACGCCGAAAAAATATCCGCGCGGAAACGGAAAAGAAAGAAAATTCCCGCTGTAAAAAAACAAAAGAGTCTCGACGGAGTTTTCAAAAAAGCAAAGGACGAGCCGAAAATCAGTCGGTTTTTTGAAAGAGAACCTTAACAAAAAAACGTAACGAAAAGAGGCGTCATAAAATAAAAAAGGCGGCTTTTTTTCGGCGGACCAAAAAACCGCGCGGAGCGAAGAAAATGACGGGACAAACGGGAGAACAACTCTATATCGAAGGATACGGCAGAAAAATAAAAAGCTGCGCCTTTTCGGGACACCGTTTGACGGGAGAGGATTTCGACGAGAAAAAGTTAGAAGAGGCGGTGCGCGCGCTCGCAAGAGAAGAAACGAGAACGTTTTACTGCGGCATGGCCGAGGGATTCGATCTGTATGCCGCCGAATGCGTCGCAAAGCTGAAAAGGGAATACCCTTCCCTGCGTCTGGTGGGGTGCATTCCCTGCGTGGGGCAGGAAAAAAATTACAGCGAGAGCGAAAAGGAAAAATATTTTCGGCTTTTGGACGCCTGCGACGTAAAGGTCATCCTTGCGGATAAATATTACAGGGGATGTATGCTCAAAAGAAACGACTATATGGCGGAGCGCGCCGACGCCCTGATCGCCTACTGCCGCAGGGAAACGGGCGGAACCGCGTATACCGTGAAATGCTTTCTCCGCAGGAACAAGCCCGTGTTTCAAGTGTGAAAAAATAGTTTTGTCTGTGAAAAAGTTAAAAAATAACAGGAAAAAAGTTCTTTTTAGAGGGAGAAAATCGAAATCCGTGCGATTTTGCAAAAAATTTTCGAAAAACCCCTTGACATTTTCCGAAAATATGATATAATATATTCAAACTGAACAAGAAAGCTTGACAGACTGACGATACTGCAAGTTGAGGGAGTAATTTGCGCACTGTTCCATCAGAGAATCTCTGCGTAACGAAATCCGACAGCTAACGGAAATTGCTTTTCCGTTCGGATGGCTTTTAAAAAATGAGACTCATGCACTGTATGGAAACATACAATGTATGGGTCTTTTTCGGTAAAGGGGCGGCTTGTCCCGTTTCTTCCCCGCAAGGAATTTTTCAGAAAAAAACGTTCCTTCCGCGTCTGTCGCCACCCGTTTTATCCGAAAAACCTTTTTTCATTCCTTAGCGAGAGAATACAAACACGGGAAAAAACGGACGAAAAAAACTTCGGCGGGAAAACGCCGAAGGAAGGGAACTTCAAAACGGAGAAAAACGTCAGCGGCTTTACGTTCGGTTTCGGCTTGCAAGCAAAAAGAGGCAAAAGGAGTGTTTTATTATGAATTGGTATAATTCTTTGACGACGCCCGAAAAAATTTATTTCTATATAGCGATTGTCGGGACAGCGCTTCTCGTCATTCAGATCGTGATGATGCTTTTTTCCTTCGGGGGAGGCGCGGACGCGGATGCGGATACCGATTTCGGCGGCGACGGTCAGTTCGATTCGCCCGACGGGGATCTGGGCATCTCCCTGTTCACGCTGAAAGGCATTACGTCCTTCCTCGCCATCGGCGGCTGGATAGGTCTGCTCATCCTGCAAATCAATCCCGAAAATATCCTTCTCTCCATCATTCTCGCCCTGGTGTGCGGTCTGTTCGCCATGGTGCTGGTGGCGCTCGCCATGAAAGGAATTTCCAAGATGCAGTGCGCGGGCAATCTCGACAAGGATAAATTGATAGGAAAAGAGGCCACCGTGTACGTATCCATTGCGCCCTCCCGCACGGGCAGAGGCAAAATTACGCTGACGGCGCAGGGCGCGTATACCGAACTCGACGCCATCACCGACGAAACCGAACGCCTTGCCGTGGACGAGAGAGTCGTCATCACCGAAATAGGCGTCGATTATATGGTGGTGAAGAGAGTCAAAGCGGAAGACGCTTCCTCGCAAGCCGCCCTTTCCTCTTCGGACGGGAAAGATAGCGAATAAAAAGCGGCAGGCAGGGTTAAGACGAATAGAAAATGGGAAAAAAAGATTATTTTTTTGACAAACCTTACCGCGACGATTTTGCCCTTTCCGATTCGGAAAAATATATTCCCCGTTCCCCGTATTTTAAAAGGATAGGCAAATTTTACGGACGATTGGTGAAAGTGTCGCTTTTTGGGATCGCGGTAGCCGTATTGATGGAGCTATTGTCCGATGACGAACCCCATCGATGGATGTATGCGGGGATGAGCGCGTTTTTTTTGATCTTCGCCGCCGTCTTTTGGATTCTTCGGAACATAAAAAGAAAAAATCTTAGAAAAAACGCGGGCAAATACGTCTTCGCGGAGCCTTTGGAAATCATCGTGGAGAGAACGTATCACCATGTAAGCGGCAATCCCTTTTTTTCCCTGTACATCGGGTTTGAAATCACTTTTCGGACGCCCTCGGGGGCGATAGTCAAAGAAAAGACGAGAGAGTGCTACGCCAAAAAAGAAGAAGCTTTCGTCATGAACGCTTTTCGCGAAAAAAAATTGAGGGTATGCTATTTTTCCGAAGGGGGAAAAGATTCCGTCCTTTTGCCCGATTTTTAAAACGAGAGGACGGAAAAGAAAAAAGTTTTGCGTAAATATGTTTTAAGACCTCCGAAAGAATCCCTTTCGTGGGAGCAATTTTCCGATTTTCCCGGAAAAGAAAAAGGCGGACGTTTCCGTTTTTCAGGCTATGGATTTGCCTCGTTCCTTTTCGAAAAGTAAAATTCCGGGATGCAAAAAAAGAGCTTTGGCCCGCGCCTTTTCGCGGATCGGGAAAAAGGGTTTTTTTCGATAAAAAGAGAGAAGCGCTCTCTTTTCAAAGGAGTTTTTTTTCGCGTCGGAAGCCGCGGGCGCGGGAGGAAAAGGTCGTTTCATCGCAACTAAAAATATTCCGAGGGGGGAATTTCATGGAAGAAGAAGAGATCGAAAGGGCGGCTCAAACGTTTTATCCGCCACAACATACCCGAGCGGAAGAAATCGAGGACGAGGAAGCATACCTGAGGGATTTTTTCAAAGCGGAAGACGAGAAATTTATCAGGGAAAGGGATTCGTCCATCGCGAGGGACAAAATCTGTTTTGCCGCGGGCGCCCTGATCTTTGCCGCGGGTGTGATCGGCAGCGGCTTTTACCGATTTAAAAGTAAAGTTTTCCTGCTGCTACTCTTTTTCGGCGGGGCGGCGATGGGGGTGTTTTTCGCCGCCATGAAGCTCGCCCGCACGGAAAAGAAAATGAGAAATTCCGCCAAAGGGCACCGTTTGATCAGGCCGTTTGCCCTCAACGTTTACGTCGCCGGAACGTATGTCGGTCCCGAAATGCAGACCTGCAATCTATACTTGCTCGGCTTTTGTTTCCGTGACGAAAACGACTGCGAAAACGAAGCGACGACGGACGAGTTCCGCCTTTACGAAGAAGAGGAAAAGGATCTTTTCTGCGTGGCTTTTCAAAGAGGGGAACTTCTCGTCGCCCTGAACGGGGAGGAAAAAGCCGTCATTCTCGAAACGGGAAGGCGCGGCGGGGCGGAAGAGGACATTTAAAAAAATTAAGAGTTCTCTAAATTCCCCGTTTCGATGCCGAAGAAGCGGGCAGGGTTGAGGCGAGAGCTTTTTGAAGAGAGAAAAGAAGATGTGAAAATAAGAATGTGGAAAGAGTGAAGGAGAAAAGATGATTGGAAACGGCTTACTCGCGTCCCCGAAAGACGCCGCCCTCGGCGCGGCGCTGATCGTCGTCCTGCTTTTTGTCTTTGCGGCGCTTTGGCTCCTGACGGGACTTAAAAAGTGTCCTCCCGACAAGATTCTCGTCGTGATCGGCAAATTGTCAAAAGACGCAAACGGCTGTCCGCAAACCTCGAAATGCGTGCACGGCGGCGCGGTGTTCGTCGTTCCTTTGCTGCAAAAGCATTATTATCTCGATCTGAATCCCCTCGTCTGTCCCGTGAAAATCAAAAAAGTCGTCTTTTCGGACGATAGGACGGCGGATATGTCCTTCGTTTTTACTGTGGCGATCTCCGTCGAACCCGAGAAAATGAAAATCGCCGCGGAAAGGCTGCTGCTTTTGCCGCGTGAGCGGATAAGAGAGCTTGCGTCGGAGATCTTTCGCGGGCAAATCCGACTGGCCGCGGCGGAAACGAAGATCGAATGCGTAAAAGAAGACAGGGACTCCTTTCTTCTCGCGCTCTGCGAAAGGGCAAGCGGGGAGATCGAAAAGATAGGATTGATTTTCGTCAATGCAAATTTGGAATATCTTTGTGAAGAAAACGAAAAGAGTCGGGATTGAAAAATCAGAAACATTATAAAAATTCGAACCGCGTTTTTGAAAGAGCGAAAACGGAGTTCGGTTTATAGATAAATAAAAAATAAGGAGAAAAGAAAAAATGTTGAAGAATGTATTGCTTGCGAACAGCGGTGCGGTCGGTATCGTCGTGACCGTCGTCGTCGTTCTCATCGTCGTCATGCTGCTTTTGATGATCATGACGAGAATCAAGACCTGCCCGCCCGATAAGGTATTGGTGGTCTACGGTAAAAACAAGAAGAACAAGGACGGGACGTATAAGAGTTCCAAGTGTATCCACGGCGGTATCGCGTTCGTCGCGCCCTTCGTGCAGAAATTCACCTATCTCGATCTCACCCCCCTGTCCATGAGCGTCGATTTGAAGAGCGCTCTTTCCAAACAGAATATCCGTATCGACGTTCCCTCCATCTTCACGGTCGGTATTTCCACCGATCCCGCGATTATGCAGAACGCCGCGGAAAGACTTTTGGGGCTTACCCTTCAAAATATTTCCGACCTCGCCAAAGACATTATTTTCGGTCAGCTCCGCCTTGTCATTGCGACGATGGAGATCGAAGAAATCAATACCGACCGCGATAAGTTCCTCGACGCCATTTCCCGCAACGTGGAAGGCGAACTTAAAAAGATCGGCTTGAAACTCATCAACGTCAACGTCACGGATATTTCCGACGAATCGGGATATATCATCGCGCTCGGCAAGGAAGCCGCCGCCAAAGCCATCAACGAGGCGAGAATTTCCGTCGCCGAAGAGGACAAGAAAGGTTCCATCGGTCAGGCGAACGCGAAGATGCAGGAGAGAATTTCCGTCGCCGAAGCCGAATCCGCGGCAATCACGGGCGAGAACAAAGCCAAAGCGGACATCGCGCAGTCGAAAGCGCTGTTGAGAGAAAAGGAAGCGGAGTCCCTGAAAATCGCCGTTTCCGCGGAAAAGATTCAGGAGGCGAAAGCGTTGCAGGAATCGTACGCCGCGCAGCAACAGGCGGAGCACGCGCGTGCCGCGAGAGAACAGGCTACCCGCGAAGCGGATATCATCGTCGCCGCCGAGATCGAGAAGAAAAAGAAAGAGATCGACGCCGAAGCGGAAGCCGAACAGATGCGCCGCAAGGCAAAGGGCGAAGCGGACGCCATTTATGCAAAAATGGAAGCGGAAGCCCGCGGTTTGCAGGAAAAGCTCTCCCGTCAGGCGGAAGGTCTTTCGAATATCGTCAAAGCGGCGGGGTCTGCGGACGAAGCCGTGCGCCTCATGATCACCGAAAAACTGGAAGACATCGTCGCCGAACAGGTGAAAGCCATTTCCAATTTGAAGATAGACAAAGTCACCGTCTGGGACAACGGCGACAACAAGGACGGCAAGACGTCCACGGCGAATTTCCTTTCCGGAATGCTCAAAAGTCTGCCTCCCCTCGAAGAGGTGTATAATATGGCGGGGCTTTCCCTGCCTAAGATCGTCGCGCCTCAAAAGGCGGAAGACGAGAGCGCCGAAGGCAAAAACGAAGAAAAGACCGAGGCAGAGCCTAAAAAAAATAAGTAAGCGGGTTTTTTGACCGTTTAGTGCGACGGAAGCGGAACGGCAAACTATCTGCCGTTCCGCCTTGTCGTACTTTCAGAAGAGGAAGAAGGAAAACGAGAGCGTACAAAGACAGGGACGACGGGCGAGGAAAGCCGCGGAAAAAATAGGAAGAAGAGGAAAATTTCCGCGAAAAAGCAGCACCGAAGGGGAGAAAACGAAAAAGGGCGGACGAATATAAAATGAAAGACGCTTTTGAAGAAAAAAAGGATGAACGGGAAGGCGGGCAAAAGAGCGAGTTTTCTTTCGGCGAATCACTCTCCGAAGAGAAAGAAGGACCCGCGTGGTATGAAAAGAGCGCGGGAGAAGACGCGTGGTATAAAGCGGACGTAAAAAAGCCTTCCGGCGCCGACCTGTCCCCGCAAAAAAACGGGGGAAAACGGGAAAATCCCGTCCCCTCGCTTCCGCAGTCGAAAAAGGAAGCGCGCAAGAGGGAGTTTGAAAACCTTAACGACGTCTTCGAAGGGGGCAGGGATAAGCCGACGGCAAAAAAGAAGGGAAAAGACAGAGCCGCGAAAGCGGTGGGCGACCGCGTGGAGGAGAGCGAAGAAAAAAGGGACAATCGGGTGTATCTGCCTTCCTATCTCGGGGCGTCAGAAACGGACAAAATCGAAAATCCCGCCGATTATCTGAGGGACAATTTTGAGAGAAATCCCTCCGTAAAAATTTTTCGCAAAAGCAGAAAAAAGCAAAAATTGATCGTGCTGGGCGTCTGTGTGTCCCTTCTGTTTCTTTCTTACACGTGCATCGAGGAGGGCGGACCCTTTTTCCTTGCGGGATTGGCGGGGATCGCCGCCGCGTTTTTGTTCCTCTTGATCGCCCTGCTCGTCATGGCGCTGAAAAAGAGCGCCTATGCCGATTCGGGAAAATTTTTTCTCGTCAAGCCGTACGCCGTCAAAGCGGTATACGGGGTATTGCACGGTTTTGACGGCGCCGCAGTGATTCACAACGCGGGAGCGAGTCGGGACGAGGCGCGCATAGCATGGGAAAAGTACGACGAGGACAGATATGACGGGGAAGAGATCCGCCTTGCCGATTGCGCTTTGAAACTCTATTATAAGAGCGGCGAACAGCGCCGCGAAGCCGTCACCGAAAAGATTTATACCGAAGAACAGATACGGACGATCATGGAGGCTTTTTTGAGGGGAGAGCTTGTCGTTGCCTGCCGAAAAAAACGGGGGCTTGTGTCGGACAAAGCCGTCGTCTGCGAGCCGATCGTCCTCGTGCTGACATAAAGAAAAAAGTCCGCGGAAGAGAATTTATGAAAAAAAATGGAAAGCGGAAGTTTTCGTCTTTGCTTTAAGAAACGGAGAAAAGAGAGAATCGAAGCGTGTCCTCGATAAAAACAGGTTTTGAGGGCGCCGAACGGGAAGAAAAAAGTCGGGTGCGCGGTTTCACCGAAGAACGACAAAGTTGGCGCGAACATACCCGTTTTCAGGGGGCGTTTCGGAAAAGGAAACAGAAAAATGAAAGAAAATTTTGATAAAGAGAATAAAAAAGAGCCGTCGGGATTTTCCTCCGGGTCGGGATTCGGAAAACTCGGCTTCGGACAAGAAAAGGAAACGTTCGGAGGGGAAAGCGACGGATTCGGGGAAGGATTCGGACGGGAAAAGAAGGACGGGGAAGAGGGCTTTGGAAAATATTTCGGCGACACTCCGCAAGAGGACAAAAAAGGCTTTGGAAAAAACTTTGCCGAGGATGCTTTCGGAAGCTCCCTGCAAGAGGAAAAAAAGAATTTTGACTCTTTCTTAGAACTTTCGCCCGATTCGAACTCTTCCGCGGAAAAAAAGGAGAACGAGGACGGAAAAGCCTGGTACGAGGATACGGGAGATTCGTGGTATCAGCAGGGAACAGGAGAAAAAGATCCCTTAAAAAGGGTGGGGGAAAATTGGGAGGAGCCTCAAAGAGAACACCGTGCGCATATCATGCTGGAAGAGCACGCGAAACACGCGCACACCTTTCCTTCCAAAGAGGAAAAGAACTCCCAAAAGGAGGGGAAAGTTTCTTCGAAAAAAGAAAGCGGGACGCGGAAAGCCTTAAACGGGCAGGCGTCGGGCAGCGGGGACGGAAAGGCGGAAAGCGGGAACGCGTCGCCCTCGGGGGCGGCGAAAGCTTCGCCCGGCAGGGCGCTCCCCGTCGAAAAGATAGAAAAATTGGCTAGCTCGGACGGAAAGGTGTATCTGCCCGATCCTCCTCCCTCTTTTCAATCGGATCGGATTCCCAATCCCCATCAATACATCGCCGAGAATTTTAAGGACAACAAAGCCATAGGGCGTATCAAAAACAACGGGAAGCCCCTGTTTGTCGCGTTCGGCGCGATTTTCGCGGTTTTGAGTTTTGTTTTTTTCGCTATCCTGCAAAATGCCTGGATATTTATCGCCTTTGTCATTTTTTCCGTGTTGTTCTTTTATATAGGAAGTTCCAAAAAAAACGACTACTTCAATCACGCTTCGCAATTTTTTTTGATCAAGCCGTACGCGATTAAAAAGAAAATGGAGCGGACGCCCGCCCCTTGCGATTCGGATAACTCTTTCAGAAGTCTTCCTTCGGAAGCATACGGGTTGATTTTTTATTATCTCGTCACGCCAAATTCCCGCGAAGCCATGACCGCCGCCGTATATACCGAGGAACAGATCGATATTCTCGCCTCCGCCTTTTTAAGGGGCGAACTTGTCGTCGCCTGCCGTTTCGCCGTCAAAGAGGGAGAACGGGATACGGCGGTCGTCTGCTGTCCCGATCCTTTATGAAAAATGCGCCAAATCGCGCGGGAAAAGAAGAAAAATAAACTGTTCAAAACAGATCCTCGTCGTTTCGAAACGATCTTTGAAAGGGCGGAGCCGAAAGGGAAAAGGGGAGATAAACTCCTCTTTTTCAAATCGTTGCGCTTTCCGTTGCGCTTTCCTTTCAAAAAGAGGGCGCAAGTCGTTGATTTTTTCCCCGCGGGCGTGTATAATGGAAACGTCCGCTCAAGCGGCTTAAAAAACCGAAAATCGCGGCGCGGAGGGCGTTGCCGCCGCAAAAAAACGGAGAACGGCGAGAACGCCCTCCGAACAAGTGGAAGAACGAGGAAGTGCGCCGTAGCGGTAAGGAGGCCCCTCCGAGCAGGCGATGAGAGAAAGGCGACAAAGCGGCGCTTGGAGAGCCGACGGATTGGCGGAAGAACTTTGCGTGCGCCCGCTTTCGCGTTCGCGGGAAAGCGGAAGAAATTAAAAAAGCCGCCTTTGCCCGGGAAGAAAAAAATGGAAAAGAAAAGGTAAGAATCATGCGTTTTGTATTCAGCGACGGAGAGAAGCTCGGCGTCTATTCGGACGGAGCGATAAAAAAGTTTGACAGCAATTATATCGTGCATTATAGAGAAACGGCGACGCGCGACGCGAAGAGCAAGGAATGGAAACGGCAGGGAAAGGCCGCGCGGATGATGTCCGAGGATTACTATTTCGAGGGAGAAGACGAAACGCGGGTGGAAGCTGCCGTGCACGGCGTCGCGCTCACGGGGGAGGAAAACAAGATCGTTTACGCCTTTTCCGTCAACAATACTTCGGGGATCTATTCCAAGCTCTTAGACGACGAAATCAAAACGGAGGCGCATATCGTTTCCTCTAACGAGGAGGAATTTATGTCCGTTTCCTCTAATGCCGACGGACGGATGCTCGCCGCCGTGCAGACCGATTCCGTTACTTCGCAGATCGCCCTCTTTCCCAAAGACAGCGGCGACTATAAATGCCTGACGGGGGGAGATTCTCTGGACGAGAATCCCTCCTTCGACGCGGAGGGAAAAGCCATCCTCTTTAACTCCTACGGGGTGGGCAGGGATGAGAACAACAACTTTATCGAATACGTCCCTTCGGAAATTTGCCGGCTGAATTTGTCCACCATGGAGGTGGAAACGCTTGCGTCCGATCCCAAATTTTCCTACATAAAACCCCTCGCCGATTCTCAGGGAAATCTTTATTGCATCAAGAAGCCCGGAACGGAAAAGACGGGAGGAAATCCGCTTTTGGAGATCCTGCTCATCCCCGTGAGAATCGTGCAGGCGCTGGCGGGGTTCGTATCGATGTTCGTCATGTGCTTTACGGGCAAGCCGCTCGTTTCGGGGCAGTCGGGACGCTCGGTGGACGCGGGCGGAGGCGCCGCAAAAAACGGCAAGGCGGACGCAAAAAAAATATTTATCAACAACAATCTCCTGAATGTGGACAAAGAACTGAAAAAGAACAAAAAACAGGAGGATTACGGCTTCATTCCTGCTAGCTGGAAGATCGTGCGGCTCGGAAAAGACGGAAAAGGGGAAACGGAAATTGCCGCGGGCGCGGCGGATTTTTGCATCGTCGAAGAAAACGGAAGCAAAGAGATCGTCTACACGAACGGAAAACATATTTTTGCCGTTGCGGAGGGGCAGAAGCGCAGAAAGCTCGCCGATGCGGATTTTTGCCTGAAAGTGGGCGGTCTGACTAGTGCAAAAACCGATTCCGACCTCTTTGATTTGATATAAACTTTCACGGTCTGCCCTTGAAATGGTAAATTTTTTCAGAAAAATCGTCGGGAAAAAAGGCGGGCGATACAAAGGCGGGAATCAAAATTTTTTGGAAAGGATTGCAAGGCGTAACGCGGCGGTCGCCGCGCGGTTTTTGAGTTTTTGAAAGAAGAAAACGGAAGGAGAAAAAATGAAATTTAAAAATCCCATGCTGGTGGTCAAAGACCTGGCTATATCGAAAGCCTTTTACGGCAATGTGTTGGGACTGCATATCATCGCGGATTTCGGCGCGAACGTCACCTTGACGGGCGGGGTTTGTCTGCAAACGGAAGAAACATGGAAGGAGTTTATCGCAAACGAGGAGATTGCCTACGGGGGAAAGGACGCGGAACTGTATTTCGAGGAGGAAAATTTCGACGCGTTTTTGACCGAGCTGAGTAAAATGAAAATAGAGTACGTTCGCCCCGTTTTCGAGCACCGCTGGGGACAGCGCGTGGTGCGGTTTTTCGACCCCGACAGACACGTGATAGAGGTGGGGGAAAGCATGAAAACGGTGTGCCGCAGATTCCTCGACGGCGGGATGACGGAGGAAGAAGCCGCCGAGCGTATGGACGTTCCCGTGTCTTACGTGCGGAGAATGAGTAAATAACGTAGCTTTGCCGTTCGGGACAATCGTTTGAAAGGACAAAAACTCCCCCTTCCGATTTTTCGGCGGAAAGGGGGAACGTTACTTCTCATTCCCTTCAAAAAACTTTTGCGGTATTCCGCAGGCGTGAAAGCTATACTTTCGCGGTCGGTCGTATCGAGATTGCCGATTTCTTCCCCTGCCAAAAGAAAATCGGTGGAAACTTTGAAAAGATACGCAATCCGTACGAGAATCCCGATGGACGGCAGCACGTTGCCGTATTGAATACGCATTGTTTCGTTATGTTCCTCTTTTTGGAGAATTTTATCCGACTCAATACGCTCCTCTTCCTTCACTTTCTGTAAAAGCCGTTGCATAATTTCCCCGTGCAGGAAATTACTTAGTACAATCCTATAAACAGAAAAAGACTTGATAAACTGAAATACTTTGATATACTGATAATTGCCAATCTTTGACAGGAGGAATCACAATATGTTTTGTCCGAACTGCGGAACGGAATATAAAGAAGAGAACGAAGGTTGTCCGAACTGCGGGAAAGCGAACGATTTTCTTTCCGCGGAAAAAACGCAACGGTTCGAACATTATGTATTGCCTCCCCGTCAAGCCATCGTCTTTGGACGTAATACGGGTACGAAGAAAGAAACGTCTAATGGGTTTTCCGTGGCGGGGTTTGTTCTTTCGTTTCTCGGCTTTATTTGTTTCGGTCTTGTGCCCATTTTTCAAATACTCGGCGTTATTTTTAGTTGTATCGGGCTTTTCACTGCAAATAAAACAAACGGAACAGGAAGGGAATTGTCGGTGGCGGGACTCGTTCTTGGAATTTTGAGTATGTCGGCGTCGGTAGTCTTATTTTGTATATGGGAATGAGCTTCATCGAGGAAAATAGAAACTCCCCCGACGTTTTCGGAGCGTGTCGGGGGAGCTTTTTTTATTGTGCTTTGTAAAAAGGGTGTTATTTTGTCGTCTGCCGTTCGGATTTGCCCGCGGCGTACATAGAGTTTTTATCCAAGAAGGCGGACACGTTCTTTTTGCGCATACGCTCTATAAAGAAATACAGGGGCGCGCCCAGCGCATATACCCAGACCGCTTCCGTGGCGGCGAGCGACCCTACGAACGTCCAATAGGTGGCGGCTTTTGTTCCGTAAGACAGATCGCCGCATAAAAAGACGATGACGACGGGAATGACAAAAGCGTTCAAAAGGACGGGAAAGAGTCCGCCCAAAAAGAGTTTTAAAGATTGCTTTTTAAAAAATCGACCTACCAGGTAAGTGCCGAGCGCCGCGAATAGCGTGGCGAGGGAACCTATAAACACGTCGTATACCAAATATAGGGATCCCAGATTGGAAAGCATACACCCGATGTAGAGCGCAGGCACCGCCTCGGGAAAGAAAAGGGGAAGAATGCACAGCGCTTCGGCGGGACGAATCTGCAAAAATCCGTTATAGGCGATTGCCCCGAAGGAATAGGTGAGAGCGACGTACAGCGCGGCGATGATGCCCGCGCGGCACAGCCGTTTGGCAGTGAAAAAGCCTTTCATGAAAAATAGTACCTCGGTTTTTTTATTCGGAAGTGTTCTCCGAAAACCTTCCGTGAAGCATATTATATCATAGTCCCCGTTTCTCTGTCAAACGCTTTTTTATTCCGCGCCGCGGCTATTTTGTGTTATTTATCGTCCTGTGGAAAGGGATTTAGCCAAAAGCGGACACAGAATAAAAGCGGACGTAGGGTAAAAGCGGACGTAGGGTAAAGATGGACGTAGGGTAAAGATGGACGAAATGTAAAGAGGAATGAAGTATAGAGGCATATACAGAGCTAAAATGGGAACGAAACAGCGTTTCCTTGGGAAAAAAGCGCGCAGATATATCAAGCGGCATTCTTCGACTCGCCGCAAGAGCGGAGGCGGATCCGAAGGACGTTCTTTATCGGCGATAGGAAAAGTTCCGTTCGTCTGTTTGGGAAAAGAGAATTTTTAGATACGCTTGTTTTCCCGAACGGGGAAACGTCTGTTCTTGCTAAAAAGAGCGTTCTTTGTTATACCACCGTCCGCGACTTTGCCCTTCCGTGCAGTTCCCAGAGCAGGGAGGAAAGCCCGTCCGAAATGATCTCCGCCATGGAATAAACGAGATTGAGCCGCGTGGTATTCAAAAGCCCGTAATTCATCACCGACTTTTCCGCGACGATGCCCATGATGGAAACGTCGCCGATACTGCCTAATTTTTTATTGGCGCCCGCGCCCGGAAACAGGGGCGCGTCGTTTATTTTTACTAGACCGATATCCCCTTCGCTCCCCACGGCGGCGTCGATGGCAATCACTTTTCTGCCGCGGTGCGTTTCCCTCAAAAAGGTGCGCATATATTTGATCTCTTTCGCCGTTACGGGCGCGGAAAGCGTGCCGTATAAAAAGACGTTGAGTCCCTGCGTCTTATATTTCAGCATCGAGCCGACGATGGGCCCGAGGCTGTCCCCGATGGCGAGATCGCTGCCGATACAAAGCACGACGGGAAGCTCCTCCCCCCGCACGGGCAGGGTCGCCTGACGCTGCGCGGAGATTTTTTCCTCCCTCGTCCGCGCTTTTCCACCGCCGGGCGTTTCGGCGTGCAAAAATTTATCGACGGCCATCGCCGTGCCGTCCGCGGCGAGTTTATTGAAGAGATTGAAGCAGTATTCCATAATTCGGCTCCTTTTTGTATGCGTGGGTAATCGGAAAGATTATTGCCTTTTTGCGCGCGGATATACGCCCCGCAAGGATTTTTTCCTCATCGTGCCTCAAAGACTTGAAATCCGTGAAAAAATATGTTACAATAAATAACGAACCGTACGGATAAAAACTTTCCGCAACGGCAAAAAACAAATTGCGGGAGGGCAAAACGGATGACTGATTTGCTTGCTTCTTTTCAGATCGCTTACGTCGCGGATATTGTCTGCGCGTTGATATTACTTATATTCGCCGCGGGAGGTGCGAAAAAGGGCTTTGTCAAGTGCTTTTTCGGACTCATCTCTACCTTGGTAGCTTTGATTTTGGCGATAACGCTCGCGTCGACGGTGGCGGGATGGCTTCCCTCGCTGTTCGGCTCCGAGGGATTCTTCGCGGGCAAATTCGAGGGGACGTTCCTGAAAATCAAGGGATTCGACGCGGACATTTCCGCGGGCGGCATCACCGCCGCGCTGGAAAGCGTTTCCTTGCCCGGCTTCCTTAAAGACGTCATCGCCAAAAATATCTCCGAAGTCAACAATCTCGCGCCCGGCACGACGCTCGCGCAGGTGGTGGCGCCCGTCGCCGCGCAGTTCCTCGGATTGCTTATTTCGGGCGTCGTTATCTTTATCGTCGCAAAGATTCTCCTCCTCGTCGTGGAGAAAATCCTCACAAAAATCGTGCGTTCGTGGTCGGTCGCGTCCGCGCTTAACGGTCTGCTCGGCTTTGCGATAGGACTTTTAAAAGCCGCGTTTATCATCTGCGCGATTTTGGCGATTCTCTCCCTCATTCCCTCCGAGGGGATCGTTTCCTTCTTCGATAAGACGCTGGTGCTCAAATACATCTATAATAAAAATCCGCTGACTATGCTTTTGGGGTTGTTTATTAAATTTTAACCTTCCTCTTTGGGGATCGTTTCCTTCTTCGATAAGACGCTGGTGCTCAAATACATCTATAATAAAAATCCGCTGACTATGCTTTTGGGGTTGTTTATTAAATTTTAACCTTCCTCTTTCCGATTTTTCGCGGTACTGTCCGCGACATTTTCAAAAAAGCAAAGCGCCTCCGTATCTACGCGGGGGCGTTTTTTTGTAAAAGGTCCCTCTTCAAGAGGGCAAGAGCAAGGAGGGGCGGCGGGGCGTTGCGAGAACTTGCGTCGCGGGGACGTGCGGCGAAACACTGTATGCTAAAAAATCCCCCGAGATTCCCGAGTGTATTTTTGTATCGGTTTTCGTGAAGGGAACGCGGCGATTTTTTATTTTAGCGGGAAGTCCCTTTTTCAAAAGGATCTTTTATGAGGACAAAGTTTCGGGAAAGGCGAACCGCAGTCCTTTTGGAATATAGCAAAAAGGCATCGCGGCCCTTTTCTCTTTCCGCAAAACGCTTTTGCTTTTTGAACAAGCGCCCTTCGCTAGCGCGTTTTTTTCGTCTTTTTTATGCGTTATTTACAATTATACCTTTGTGGATAACTGTGGATAACTCTACTTTTACACGTGTCCGAACAGGTGTTCGCGGGCAAAAAAGTTGTCGTTTGAGAGGAAATAGAAGCGATTTTTTACGCCGTTTTTACTTATCCACACCAAAATTTAAGATTTTTAAAATTAAAAAATAGACTTTTTAGGTGAGTTATCCACAATTTAAAGCTTTTTAAAGGCTTTTTAAGGAGAAAATCAGGCAAAAACGGCGTAGTATGTGCAATTTAACAAAAAGTTATCCACAAAAGCAAAATTTTTCATGTGGACAACCTATTTTTATCCACATTATCGTGGATAACTTCAAAAAAGCCCGCGATTGCTTTTTGCGCATACATTCATAATTTTATATCCGATACAAAAAATATCGTTTCACGTGAAACAGAAGGAGTCAAAGACAAGAAACAGAAAAAAGAAGCGGTAGGAAGGAATTATGGCGAAAGGAGAAAAAAGCGGGGCGGATTCGACAAAAAACACGAAAAAAGCCCGGAAGAGAGAGGCGGCGACGGGTGCGTTCCCTCCTATCGAGGGAGAGAAAAAACATTTTCAAAGAATCAAAAAAGGGCGTCGTTTTGAGCCGAAATTCTTGCTGCCCGGATACGGAGAACATAATCGCCGCGACGAATCGACGGCGAAAGTCGGCATAAAAAATCTCTTACCTTAAAAATTTTAGGTAAGAGATTTTTGGATTTTAAGAGGAGGTGGCAAGGGAAGAAGCCTGTGGGAGGAGGTGGCAAGGGAAGAAGCCTGTGGGAGGAGGTCGGCAAGGGAAGAAACCCGTGGGAGGAGGTCGGAGAAGGGAAAGAAAACAATGGGAGGGGCAGAAACAAAAACAAAGCAGGGAAAGCGGAGATAACGTTTTGTCAGAGAATTTCCGAGGCGGGAAAAGCGGAAAAGGCAGTTGCCGAAATTGTTTTTATGCCTGTTCGCGCCATTTGATTCTCGACGCAATCCCGGGTCCGAAAACGCCTCGATAGAGCGCGTGATATTCCTCGAACGTAAGCGGGCGGGAAGCGGTGAGAAGCTCCATATCGACGCCGAAAAGATCGACTTTGAAAGGGAGCGGCTTCATGCCGTGGCGCAGATAAAACGCTTTTCTGCGCAGTCGCTGCTCGCTGTTGCCTGCCGCAAGCTGCGTGTCCTCGATTTCGATGAAAAACCGTTTTTTTGCGTACCGTTCTTTGAGCATTTCAAACGCTTCGCCGCCCACTCCGCCGCCGCGGTGTTGAGGGGAAACGGCGAAATAGTCTAACAGCGCCAAATCTCCGCGGGAAACCACGATGGCAAGACCCAAAAAGGCGCCGCCTTCTTCGATCGAAAGAAGCTCCGCATCGCCTTCTTCGCGCTTTTTCAGCATCAGTTCAAACGGCTTTTGCTCCGATTCGGGAAACGCCGTTTCATATAAGTTTTTAAGTTCGTCGAGCCTTTCTTTTTGATATGTTTCCGTCAGATTCATTGGATACCCTCCTTTTTGCGCGGGTCGAAAAGCCCGAAAGAGCCGAAAAGTTTTTTACCCTTCCTTTTTTCGCCGCTTTGTCTTTACTGTTTGGATATAAAAATACGAATTCGTTTTCGCCATTATAACGGAAAGGAAGCGCTTTGTCAAGCCGTTCCCGCGGATTTTGACCGAATCTTCGCTGCAAAAAGCGGGCGGGAGCACAAAAAGACGGCGAGGAGAATAGGTATAAAAGCATGGAAAAACGCCTTAAACGGCGGCGCCTGCAAGAGAGCGCGGCGGGGAACAGGGGGAGAGAAACGCGTCCGAAATCCCCGACAAAGCAGGAGCCGTTCGCAAGCGCATTTCGTCGGCGGAGAAATCGATGCGGGCGGAGGGCGTAGAGCGGAAAAGGCTGCTTTCAAAGGGACCTTTTGGAAAAACGGGGGAGGAAAGGAAGGCTTTTTTCGGCAAATGCGGACAAAGGGGATAAAAAGGGCGAAAAACGCGCAAAATCGTGTGGAAAGGACGATGCGCGAAAGCGGAGGGACGGGGCAAAGGAACGAAAACTTCAAAAGGCGCGAAATCGCAGAGGCGGAGTTTATTTGTCGCGGAAGAAATCCGCTTGGCGTGGAAAAGAAGCGCAAGGATGATTTTTACCGAAAAAACTTTCGTTTGGAAAGGGACGCGGGCGTTATTTTTTTCGAAGAAAGTTTGGACGGACAGGGAACACGGTTTTTTGTTCGGGAGGAAAAATCGGGCGGGGCAGAAAAGAAGCGGAATCTTTATCTTTTTTCCGAAGAGGGAGGAAGATCCGTTCAAGGGGGAAAGGCGTAGGGATCTCTCTTGCTTTCGCGAAAAAGAAAACGCCTTTAAACGAGGAACGCGGCGGCGCGTTTTTTGAGCGCTTTCCCGCCAAGAAAGGACTCGCGCGGGAACGGAAAAAGAAGGGGCGCGCGTTTTCGGAAAAGGTCCGACGGACGTACGGGAAGAACGGAAGTCGGAAAAGGGAAAATTTTGCGTTTTCGAAAAAAGAAGAGAGTGTTAAATTTGTGAATGTTTGCTAAATGTTTAGAAATGTATACCACAAACGCTTGAAAAAAAGAGGCTTGTGTGTTAAAATGTTAGATAGTTATCCGTGGCGTTCCCGCCCCACGAAAGGTCGGACCGCGGGTGTTGCGCCGCGGGATATTTATGTAAGGAGTCAGAGCATTGAACAAGAAAACAAAAACCATATTTTGGATTGCCATGGCGGTGATCATCGTGGTAGTCGTGGCAATATTGTTTCAGCAGATCATTTCTCCCCGATACACCGAAGTACATTTCAGTACTTTTACGGAAAAAGTAGAGGAAGCTGCAAAAACAGAAGATGCGCAGATAGAAATTTATGTGGACGGCTACAATTATAAAGGAATTTTAAAAGCCGCGGGAAAAACGGAATATTTAAAATGTTCGGGCCTTAATCCTTATGATCCCGAAAATACGTGGGTAGCGGATTGGATCGGGCGCGGTTTTGATGTCCATTTTGCAGATCCGAACGCGGGCAGTATGTGGTCGGGAATCTTTACGCTGGGCGCCGCGGTCCTCGTCATCGTGGTATTCTGGCTTTTAATGCGTTCGGCGGCGGGCGGCGGCGGTAAGGTCATGAGTATCGGCAAGACCAAGGCGCACGTACAGAGCAACCTCAAAGTCCGATTCGCGGACGTCGCCGGCGCGGAAGAAGAAAAAGAAGAATTGCAGGAAGTCGTGGAATTTTTGAAGACTCCCAAAAAGTTCTCCGACCTCGGCGCGAGGATTCCCCGCGGCGTGCTCTTGGTAGGCCCTCCGGGAACGGGTAAAACCCTGTTCGCAAAAGCCGTCGCGGGAGAGGCGGGCGTGCCTTTCTTCTCCGTTTCCGGCTCCGACTTCGTCGAAATGTACGTCGGCGTCGGCGCGAGCCGTGTGCGCGACCTTTTCGATATGGCGAAAAAGAATCAGCCCTGCATCATCTTTATCGACGAAATCGACGCCGTCGGCAGACGGCGCGGCGCGGGACTCGGCGGCGGTCACGACGAGCGCGAACAGACGCTCAATCAGATTCTCGTACAGATGGACGGTTTCGAAACGAACGAGGGCGTCATCGTCATGGCGGCGACCAACCGCGCGGACATTCTCGACCCCGCTCTGCTTCGTCCCGGACGCTTCGACCGGCAGATCCACGTCAATCTCCCCGACGTCAAAGGCAGGGAGCAGATTTTGAAAGTCCATGCGCGCAACAAGCCCATTGCGCCCGACGTCAATTTCAAGACGGTGGCGCGCATCACCGCGGGATTCTCGGGCGCGGATCTCGCAAACCTTTTGAACGAGGCGGCGATCCTGGCGGCGAGAAACGGCAAGAAGCTGATCGGCAACATCGAGCTGTACGACGGCATCAACAAGGTGCTGATGGGGCCTGCGAAGCGCAGCCGCGTCGTCACCGAATCGGATAAGCGCTGTACGGCGTATCACGAAGCGGGGCACGCCGTGTTGGCCTGCCTTTGCAAGCACTGCGATCCCGTGCACGAAGTGTCCATCATTCCCCGCGGCAAGGCGGCGGGCTATACGATGACCCGTCCCGAAACGGACGACAACGACGTTTCGTACAATAAATTGGTGGACAATATCTGTATGTCGCTGGGCGGCAGAGTCGCGGAGGAACTCGTCATTCAGGACGTGACGACGGGCGCCAGCGCCGATTTGCAGCACGTTTCCGACCTCGCGCGCCGCATGGTCACGCAGTGGGGTATGAGCGATAAGCTCGGGCTTGTGGCTTACGATTCCGATCAGCCCGTATTCATGGGCATGGAATACGAATACGGCGGCGGCAGCCGCAACGGCTATTCTCAGAAGACCGCCGCGGAGATCGACGACGAGATCAGAAGACTCGTGGCGGGCGCGCACGAACGCGCCGTCAAGCTGCTGACGGAAAACAGGGCGGTCCTCGATAATATGTCGCGCGTATTGGTGGAAAAAGAAACGATCTACACCGAAGAGGTGTCCATGCTGATGCGCGGCGCTTCCTTCCGCGAGGTGATCGATTTCATGGAACGGGAAGAGGATAAACACCGCGAAAATCCGTTTGAAAACATGACGACGCCCGGCTCCGACCACCTGACGCCCAAGCTCGTTTAAACAACTCGGCGTCGGAAAAAGGGAAGGCACTGCGGACTTTTGCGAAGGTAAGACTAAAAAATATCCCGCCGACGATCGGCGCGAATCCGCGTAAAAGGCTTTAAGAAAACCGGTCTTTCCGTCGGGACGCTCTATCATAAAATAAGCGCGGAGTCGGGAATTTTTCTCGGCTCCGTACCGTTTCTCTGCGGATTGCACACCGCTTTCGAGGAAACGTTGCGGCGGATAGAAGAAACGATTTTTTCGTCGCTAAGGCCTCGTCGGCGAAGGCAATATTGCTCCCTGGCGTTCGAGGTTAGATAAAATTCCCCGTCGGACTTATAACGGCGGGATGCTGTTTCATGAAAGGTCGCGCTTAGAGAACGCTTTTTGTCGGCGGACCTATGCGCTCGGTATCCCGTTTTGCGGGAAGCCGCGTTTGGAAAACGCTTTACAGAGTCTGAGTTGCGGACGGAGAGGGGTTGCTTTTCTCCAAGTTAAGGAGGGGAATCGCGGGCGCGCCGTGTTATAGGGCAGGGGAATAAATTTTTGCCTCCCTTTGCCGTGCGGGATGTTCGGCGTTTCTGTTTTTCGTCTGTTCGACGGCGGACATCGTTTAATCGGCGCGTTGTTCCTGTTTTGAAAAAACGCCCGCCTTGTTCCCTTGCGGCGGTGTTTTTCAGGACGGCGCAAAAAGGGAACGGAGAGGGAAGCGTCCGCTTCCCGATGAATACACGGAGTAACTATGAAATCCGCAAAAAAGGTATCGGTGCCCGCGGCTGCGGGCGAACGGAAAAGTATTCGGATGGACGGCGTGGAAGCTTCGGAGTCCCTGCCGGAAGGACCTTTTGACGAAAAGGAGATAGAACGCCGCGCCGCTTACTTTTTATTGAACGGTATGCCGCCTCTCGTCGTCAATGCTTTGGGCGAGGACAGATATCGCCTGCTTTCGGGCGCCGCCGACTATTTCGCAGCCAAGCGCGCGGGGATTGCCGAGGCGCCTGCGATCGTCTATCGGTTTTCCGACCGCGAAGCGGAGCTTTTTGAAACGGTGGAACGCTTGAAAGAGGACTCTTTGGGGGCAATGGAAGCCGCGTATCTGATGAAAAAGCTCCTGACCGAATTTGGCTGGACGCAGGACGACGTCGCGGCAAAAATAGGCAAATCCCGTCCCGCCGTGGCAAACACGCTGCGGCTTCTCACTCTTTCTCCCGAGGTGGTGGGGCTGGTGGAAAGCGGCAGATTGTCCGCGGGACACGCCCGCGCGCTGGTGTCCGTTCCGCAGGAAAAACAGTATGCTTTTGCCAAAGAGGCGCTGGGGCGCGGATATTCCGTCCGGGAAACGGAGCGCGCCGTAAAGGCGTTCTTGACGCCTCCCGAGGTGCTGCAATCGGAAAAGGCAGCCGCCGCAGCGGAGAAAAGCGCGCAGCTCAAAGCGTTCGTCGAGCGTATGCGTTCGGTTTTCCGCACCAAAGTGTCGTTGATCGGCAACGATAAAAAGGGCAGAATCTATATCGATTATTATTCCGCGGAAGATTTGTACCGATTCGAGGAAATGCTCGATATGATAGAGCGTTTCGACCGTCGTGAATAATAAAAACAAGCACCCAGGTATTTGACGAACAAAAAAGTCCGCCTCCGAATTTCGGAAACGGGCTTTTTATTTTCTTCTTATAGGGGGGCGCGGCGACGGATGAGCCGCAATTGTTACGGCGTTTTCCTCGCGGTTGAAAATCGCCGTTGCCGAGGGAAACCGCCGTTTTTCGTAAGCGTGACAATCCGCGCTGTCATGATACGCGGCTCCCTTTTTCAAGTATCTTTCGCGCTTGTCTGCGACGTTCTATCCATTTTTCGCGCCTTCTTTGTCGCGGAGGACAAAAAACGATCCGAACGAAAAACGTTCCATCGTTAGCGGCCGTCGTTATAAAGCCCCGAGCCGACGGCGCAAGTGCTAGGGAGGACTTTGCCCGCGACAGGCGGGTGGGTATTTGGAAGGAGAGGGCGGGAAAAACAGCGGGTTTCGGATTCTTTTGCTTCGGCGGATCGACTTACCGGCGCGCAAACATCCTCCAAGCGGACGACGATCTATTCCTTCCGATTGTTTCGGCTCCGTGTGGGGGCGTTTGGAAAAAGGCTGTTACGGTCCCGTGTCCTTTACGCGTGCGCGCGACAAAATATATATTATATAGGGGAAAATAGGAGGAAAATAGAAAACCGCCGTATATGTCGATAGATATTAGAAAAATATAAGGGGAATAAAGAATAGAAAACCGCCGTCTGCAATCTGCAAACGACGGGATTTTTTATGAAAGATCGATTTATAACTCCCAAACGCTGCCTTTCATCACAAGCAGGACGATGTCGAGAATCCATCCGATCGCGGCGCCGATAAAGATCCAAATGATGCCCAGAATAAGACCGTTGGTCGTCCCTTTGCAAATACGGTAAATGCCGTAGATGATACCGTCGATGACAGGCAGTGCCAAAATGATTCTGATCAAAAGAGGAAGAGAATCGATCCACTTTCTATATGCTTCCATAAAAAGCCTCCGTTATATTTAATAATTATATTATAATATCCTTTCTGCAAATTGTCAATAGGTAAATACGTTTTTGCCGCAAAACTTTTGTTAAAAAAGCAACTTTTTCACTTGCCTTTTTTCTTGTCGTCCGTTTCCCCGCCCTTTCGTTCAGGCGAATCGGACCTAAAAAAATTCAGTTCGGACAAATCGTCGTGCCTCGCGCGCTTGTCGTTTTCTTCCTGCTTCTGCTTGCACAGCAGCATAAGCCCGAAAAAGAGAAAGCCGCCGATGACGCAAAGCCCCGCCCATGCCCACGAGTACAGCGCGCCGAGCGGAATGACCGCGGCAACGAACAGCGCGGCGATGACGGTAAAGATGATTCGTAAATTTTTCAAGGCAGTATCTCCTTTTGCATTGTCTGCGAAAAAATCGGGGAAGGGACGAAGTTGTCCCTTGGCGTTTGTCCTTTACTCGCCGCCTCAGAGAAAAGGCTTGCGGGATAAAGGGAGGAGTCTGCGCGCGTAACGAATAGATACGAAGTTCAACGCGCGCAAAAGGAAGAAGGGTATAGAGAAATGAT
>ERZ809074.96-NODE-96-length-143364-cov-132.730575_pt1 | contig 143364 bp, 114 predicted proteins | sample MGYA00520795_ERZ809074 | MGnify/ENA primary metagenome ERZ809074 (study PRJEB31570, sample SAMEA3212989) | Homo sapiens | biome: human-gut; feature: human gut; material: fecal | place: Sweden | collected 2011 ... | reverse complement strand
AAGACCGCTCTACAAGCCGAAATTCGATGTGTTCAAATTTTTGTCATGTACTTAATTGTATATTTATAGATATGAATATTTGTAGCGATTATAAATACCATTGATTTATGAATCGGAGTCGAAGCCCTATTATTCACCGGAGATGTTGCGCTTTCGCCATTTCTGTATCAATGCGGATATATCATCGGGCATGGGCGACTCGAAGAACATCGGCTGAAATGTCACCGGATGCACAAAACCCAGTGTACGTGCATGGAGCGCCTGCCTCGGGCATATTTCCATGCAGTTAGCAATGAAGTGATTGTATGACGCCGAACGAAGTCCACGCAGTATTTGGTCGCCCCCATAGCGTGCATCATTAAACAGTGGGTGTCCCAAATGTTTCATGTGTACACGTATTTGGTGCGTGCGACCTGTTTCGAGGACACAACGCACCACCGAGACATATCCAAGGTCTTCAAGGGTATGGTAATGCGTGACGGCATGCTTGCCATGTTCGGCATCAGTCACGGCCATTTGTAGGCGATCGCGCACATTGCGGCCTATGTAGGTATCTACAGTTCCATCCGGCGGCGAGGGCACGCCCCATACCACGGCCACGTATTCGCGCCGCGTGGTTTTGGCAAAAAACTGGCGACCGAGAGCCGTCTTGGCATCGGGTGTCTTGGCCACCACCAACAGTCCCGAGGTGTCCTTATCAATACGATGTACAAGCCCCATGCGCGGGTCAGAGGCATCGTATCCCGGGATGTTGCGGAAATGCCATGCCAAGGCATTGACCAGTGTGCCGTCGTAATTGCCATGTCCCGGATGCACAACCATGCCTGCCGGCTTATTGACGACAAGCACGGCATCATCCTCGTACACGATATCCAACGGAATATCCTGTGCCACAATCTCGAAAGTGTGACGAGGACGATCCATGACTATCTGTACAACATCCAGAGGTTTGATGCGGTAATTGGACTTAACGGGGCGTCCATTGACCCATATACACCCGGCATCGGCAGCCATCTGTATACGATTGCGCGAGGCATGCTCCATGCGCAGCACCAAAAATTTGTCTATGCGTACCAATTGCTGACCCTTGTCAGCTACAAAACGGAAATGCTCATACATTCCGCCCGGCTGCAAGCCTGGTGCATCGCCGCCTTCTCCGCCGTCCTCGTCAATATCTTCGTCAAGGACATCGTCATCCTCCAAGCCGGGGGCGTTCCCGGCCAAGGCGTCTATAGGGCGAAATATGCCTCCGGTGTCGGCCATATCAACGTCGGCCATGGATCAGTCGAACATCGAGGGTGAGTCGTCCGGTTCTTCCGGTTCTTCCGAACTATGTGTATCGGCACTATCAGATAATACGGCATTGACGGCATCGTCTATGGTTTCGTATACGGGATTTGCCGCCTTACCTACCTCCAGAACTATGGTGGCTGTCACCGGTATTTTGTCTCCAAGTCTGATAGGCTTGCCGTCCGCCTTGATGGACAGCACAAGATCTTCGTAATCGCTTGGCACCAAGACCAAATGTATATTGCGTATACCGTGCGACTTAAGGTAGGACACGGCTTGCTTGCTCGAGGTGTCGGTCAAGGGCACATCCAGCACAAATTGCTGTGGTGAGAAGGACACAATGGTCAAATAGACCTCACGTCCGGGCTTAACAACGGCCCCGGGCTTCGGATAGACATCTACCACCTGGCCCGGACGCTTGCTCAAGTCATAGATGCTGTCTCCTATGACCGTCTGTAAGTCGGCCTCGTCCAAAACCGCCATAGCCTCGTTATATATCAAATCTTTGACATTGGGAACCACCGTCTTGGCTCCATGATGTGTCCACAAGTCCACGAAAAGCAGGCCTATGTACACCATCACAGGAATGGCAACAACCATCAATATTGCGTTGCTCAAAATGGGGTGCTGTTTCCACAGCCGCTTGGCCAGGCCTTGCACCTTGTTGTTTGGATGCGTGTTTTTGTCTGTCATTGTTCGAATAGTGCCGGGTGTCACAAGAGCCCGAGAGCGCCCGTTTGCACCACACAAAGGTACAAATATATCCTAATACATCAAAATCCGATGAAAAACAGCCCTGTTTTAGACGCCGGAAATGACGGGATTTTAGTACTTTTGTACTCAAATAAACTCGCAATCTCGTTTTTTCTGCAGGCCTGCGCCGCAACACACGATGAATTGCGTAGATGAGCATTTGACACTACTACACACACGCATCTTTTTCACTATGGGAACAAGTATATTTGTAAGCGGCATCGACACCGATGCAGGCAAAACATACGCCACCGCATGGCTGCTGCGCCGATATGCATCGAAAGGCATACGCGCCATCAGCCAAAAATTCATACAGACCGGCAATGTAGGCCACAGCGAAGATATCGATGCCCATCGCCGTCTCAGCGGCACCGGGATGCTGCCCGAAGACGACGAAGGTCTTACCGCTCCTGTGATATATTCCTTCCCGGCATCGGCGCAACTGGCAGCACGCCTCGATGGAGACCGTCCCATTCCTCTGGACCGCATTGATACGGCACGCGTTGAGCTTGAACGACGCTATGACATCGTGCTCATCGAGGGTGCCGGGGGCCTGATGGTGCCTATCACAGACGACTTCATGGCCATAGACTATGCTGTCACGCGACGTCTGCCCGTAGCATTGGTCACTAACAGCCGACTGGGATCCATCAACCACACAATATTGTCGTTCGAAGCCATAGCTTCACGCGGCCTGCAACTGCACTGCGTGCTCTACAACACCTTCCTGGATTCTACCGACCGACTTATCGCCGAGGACACACGCGCTTTCATCGGACGATATGTCGCGCGTCACTTTCCCGACACCCCGATATACGACATTCCTACCCTTCAATAGCAATCCGTCGAGGACAACATTTGCTCCGTAACGACACGACAAACGACAGAGCGCCGACGCCTTAAGGCGCCAGCGCTCAACTGTATTACCTTTGATGGGGAAGTGTTACTTCACGCCCAATTTGGCCTTAACATCAGCAGTGATATCCTTGACATCGGCGCCAACGTATACGGGCAGTTCCTGTTGAAAAATGAACGTATATCCGCCTTCCTGCCCTACGACTTTAATGGCTTCATGGATTTTTGTCTCGATGGGAGCCAAGAGGGTCTGTTGCTGTTTCTGCAGATCCTGCTGTGCTGTCTGACGGAACTGTTGCATCTTCTGATCAAGTTCCTGGAGTTCTTTTTCGCGACGTTCCTTGATTGCTGCCGGGGTATCGGCAGCCAGCTGCTGGTACTCGCCAAACTGTTTATTGAACTCGTCCTGCAGTTTCTTGAACTCGTCCTCGTATTTTTTGCTGGCCTCGTTGAGCTGATTATTGGCTGCCGTTGTCTCGGGCATTGCGGTAAAAATGCTGTTAGCGTCTACCACACCAAACTTTTGGGCGGCAGCGGGAAGGGCAATGGCTACTGCGGCCAAAGCGATTGCGATTTTTTTAATCATGATGTTTTGTAGTGGTTATAAGTATTTTTATTACTAATTATCTATTTGATTGGCCCGTAAAATTGGTCGGTCCGCGCCAAGGCTATTTGGCCGTTGCGTAGCCCATTTTGGCCAGCACATCGTTGCTGACGTCTATTTGGGGCGAGGCGTATATAATGTTAGAAGATGATGCACGATCAAATATCGCCTGAAAGCCGCGTTCCTGAGCCAATTTTTTGACGGCATTGTATATATCATCCTGTATAGGCTTGAGCAAGCTTTCGCGCTTTTTCTCCAGTTCACCTTGCGGGCCGAAGTACTTGTAGCGTAGTTCGGTAACTTCTTTTTCCTTGGCCACAATTTCCTCTTCACGTTTCTTGACCTGTTCCTCTGTCAGGAACACCTTGTCTGCCAAGTATGATTGATAGAGGTTTTCGGCCTCCTTACTTTTGTTTTCGATTTCTTTCTGCCAACGTTGTGACAGTTGGTTAAGTTGTTCGTTTGCCATCTCGTAGGAGGGCACATTTTTTAAGATGTACTCCATATCAATGAGTGCAAACTTCTGCGCAGAAGCGCCCAAGGTGGCGGCTGCGATTACGAGTAATGTCAAGAGTGTTCGTTTCATTGTCTTACGAATTGATTGCTTGTATGTCTTTTAGACACCATATGTGCCATAAGGTTTAGTGGCAACGCGTATGTCTCGTTAGAATTCTTGTCCCAGGATAAAGTGGAAGTGGCTTCCGCCGCGTTCACCGAAGACTTTGTCAAAGCCGTAGGCCCAGTCTATACCCATCATACCCACCATCGGCAGGAATATGCGAACACCGACACCGGCGCTGCGTTTGAGCGTGAATGGATTGAAGTCTTTAACTGATGTCCAGGCGTTACCGGCCTCGGCAAAGGCCAAGGCATAAATTGTGGTGGTAGGCTGAAGCATGAGCGGGAAATGAAGTTCGACTCCGAAGCGTGTGTATGCGTAGCCTTCACTGCGATATGGAGTGAACTGACCATTGTCATATCCGCGCAGAGCTATGGTCTCGGTGGCATAGGTGTAACTACCGGACATACCGTCACCGCCTACATAGAAGGTCTCGAATGGCGTTTTAAGCCATTTGTTGTAGCTACCCAACAGGCCTATGTCGGCACGTGTCATTAATACTGGAGTCCAAGTGCCGTTGGCATTAGCCAGCGGGGTATATGTTCGCGACTTGAAACGCAGCTTCCAGTATTCTATCCAGCGGTACAGCTCCTTCTTGGAGGCCGTGGTATTCTCCTTGGAAAGTTTTTCCCAGTCCTTATGTCCGGAGAAAAGCGATGCGGGAGGTGTCAACTGTAAGTTAAGCGAGAATGACGAACCGCTACGCGTATACAATGGATTGTCTATGGACGAACGGGCCAGTGTCAGGCCAAGAACTATGGCATTGGATGTGCCGTTGTTCATATAATACAGATATTCCCAGTTTTTGAGGTAGTACCAGTTGTAGCCCAATTCGGCGGTAAAAGTGAAGTAGTCGTCAGGCCAGTTGAGACGTTTGCCGAAACCGATGTTTACGCCTACCATTTGCAGGACCTTATTAGGGTCGTAAGCGTTCTGGTAGTTATAATTGTAGTCGTAATACCCGCTTGAACCAAGGTAGCTGTAGGCATTTTGCCACTGGCTATTGTAGTATGAGGAGTTGACACCGGTCTGACGGCTATAATATGCGGATACTTGTAGCGAATTGGGTCGCTTGCCTCCAAACCACGGGTCAAGGAATGACAGCGAATAGGCCTGATAGTAACGGGCGTTGGTCTGTGCACTTATAGTGAAGGTTTGTCCCTCGCCCTGTGGGATGACACCCTTGTATGTGCTGGGGTGCAGCAGGTTTTTAATAGAGAAGTTGGTAAATTTAAGCGAAAGTTTGCCGATAATGCCGGTCTGTCCCCAGCCCATGGAGAATTCAATTTGGTCATTGGCCTTGGACTCGAGATTGAGAATAACATCGACAGTGCCGTTTTCCTCGTTGGGCTGAATGTCCGGCGCCATATTTTCGGGGTTGAAGTGGCCGGTTTGGGCTATTTCACGCAACGAGCGCATAAGGTCGGACTTGCTGAACAATTCGCCGGGCTTGACGCGCAACTCGCGGCGCACAACTTTCTCATAAAGACGATCATTGCCATTGATTACTACGTTGTTGATACGGGCTTGGGGGCCTTCCATAACGCGCATTTCCAACGAAATACTATCACCGTCAATATCTTTTTCGATAGGTACGAGCTGGAAGAAGAGATATCCGTTGTCCATGTACAGCGAGTTGACTGCATCATCATCAGCACTCAGTCGCTTGTTCATGTACTTTTGGTTGTAGACATCTCCGGGCTGCATACCAAGGACGCTGTTGAGTACAGCATTGGGATACACTGTATTGCCTACCCAATTGATATCCTTGATGTAGTATTTTTTGCCTTCGTCAACATTGATATAGACGTCTACAAGTTTTTCGTTATAAGGCACAACGCTATCACTCACGATGACAGCATCACGATAACCTTTTTCGTTATACTTTTCGATAATACGATTGAGGTCATCGCGGTAGTCCTGCTCGACGAATTTCTTTTGGCGGAAGAGGTTGACCAACTTATTTTTCTCGTTGGTTTTTTTCATGGCACGCTGTATCTGATTGGAGGACAACACACTGTTGCCGGTAATGTAGATTTTGTGTACCTTGACCTTGCTACGCTTATCCACTGATATATCTACTATCATCTGGTCGCGGTTGCTGAGATCTTCGTGGAGCGTAACGGCAACTTTAGCATTTCCGAAGCCCTTGTCGGCAAAGTATTTACGCGTAATGCGTTCAACGCGATTGACGATGTTTTGTGTTATTTGGTTGCCCTTCATCAGCTGCAGCATCTTTTGAAGGTCTTCGCGCTCGCCTTTTTTCATTCCGATATAGTTGATTTCGGAAATGCGTGGCTGTGTGCGCAGCTCCAATTCGAGCCAAGCCTTGTCGCCACAGGTTTTGAGGACCTTGACGCGAGCCTGTGCAAAGAGGCCTTGTCGCATAAGGCGTTTGATAGCATTGCTTAGGTCGTTGCCGGGTATTTCGAGCCGGTCGCCTACCTTGATACCTGCATATCCGAGGACTATAAAGTCGTCATATGCCGGTGCTCCGGTAACCTTGATGTCAGCGATTTCGTAGGTGCGCGGCATAGCGCTGAAAACAACTGTGGGGTTGAATATAGTGTCAGTGCTTATGGTCGCGGACCGGCCTGAAGCTGATGGGCAAGCCATAGCGGAAGCCAGTGCCAGTAGAAGTGTCAGAAGGATCTTGCGCATATATGTGTATGGATGCTGTATACCTTATGTTGTTGCTTGTTATATGTTTGCGACTTGGGCGTCCAAGGCGTCCGCGTCAGTGATATTGTCGTGTGCGGTCGATGTCCTGCGGGCCTGTTCTCCGGTAAGGCCGAAGCGACGCTCGCGCAGCATATACTTGTGTATAATTTCTTTGAACTCGGCCGTGGTGAAAGCCGGCCAATACGTATCGGTCACAAAAATCTCGGCATAAGCGGCCTGCCACAGCAGGAAATTGCTCAAGCGCATGTCTCCGCCGGTGCGTATGACGATGTCCGGGTCGGGATACTGGGCCGTGGCCAAATACGCCCCAATGGTTTCCTCGTTGACCGAAGGCGCATCCAGCGTCCCGGCAGCGGCATCTACCGCTATACGTCGTGCTGCCCGGGCTATTTCCCAACGCGATGAGTAGCTGATGGCCAGGATAACCGTGAGTCCTGTGCACGCTTCTGTATCGGCCATACACTTGTCCAGCCGCTCCATGGCAAATGCCGGAATGCGGCCGCGGTCTCCTATAAGACGCAAGCGCACGTTGTTTCGTATCAATTCGGGGGTTTCTTGCTCGATAGCTGTAACTATCAGATGCATGAGCATGCCCACTTCCTCGGGCGGACGATTCCAATTCTCGGTACTGAAAGTGTACAGCGTCAGGAACTTGATGCCCATATCCGAGGCTGCCTGCGTGATGCGGTGTACCGTGGCAACACCCTCGACATGGCCTGCCGAACGGTCAAGTCCTTGTGCCAACGCCCATCGGCCGTTGCCGTCCATGATGACGGCCACGTGTCGGGGCAGTGTATTGGTGGCTGTGGTGGTCATTGCTGTATCTATTTGGTCAATCGACATAATGGCATGTCTCGCAGCGTCGTCCGAATTCGTAGGTGACGCCTATCTGAAATCGCGAGTACCAGTCGTTGTTCTTAACAAAAGATGATTTAATATGGTGTAAGTCCGTAAGTTCTTTTCCATCCACGTGGTCGCCGAAAGCCTTGATCATTACGAATGACGCACTCAGATTCCACCGCTCGCTGACCTTGTAACGGACACCGAAGCCCATAGGTAGCGTGGGCGCCCAGGCTGTATATCCATCGCTACAGGCCATGCACAGACCCACGCCAAGGCTAAGATACGGAGTCCATCTCTTCAGTTTCTTGTAAGTTTCTCCTATTCCGTAGCTGAAGAAATTGAATTCGACATTGCCTTCGAGATCATACACCTGGCTTTTAAAGGAATACGTAGCTCCGGCAGGCAGCACATTGTCCATACCCGATGTATCGCCACTGAGAGTTTGTATTCCCAAGCGACCAACGAAATTCCAACGGCTGTCATATTGATAGGCAAATATGCCCGAAGCCGTAAATCCGGGATGCTTGAGAAGATTTGTGGAGGCGTCACCCAGATATCCGCTCATGCCGACGGCTATGCCGGCACTGAATTTGTATGGAGTCTCCTGAGCGTGTGCCGTGGCTGTGGCCAGGCACACAACGACAATGGCCGAGCATATTACCCGGTACCACCGCCACGAACGACATAGTGGTTTATATTGACGCTTCTCCACAATCATTTATTGCAGCGGTTTGAAAGTGAAGCGCATTATAGTGCCACGCCATACGGTGTTGTACAAGTTGCCGTAAGCGTTCTTGCCCCCGAATATATATATATAGGGACACTCCCAGGTGCTGACAGGCTTGGTCGCCATAGGCGAAGCCTCACGCGACACCATCGGGATAAGCATAGGCGACACTGCCGGGGTGGCAAGGAGTCGCCAATTAAGTGCAGCGGCCGAAGTGATGCCCAAAGTCGATGAATACACAAAACCACGGGCGTCATAACGCAGCGGCAAAGTGTTCTTGTCTATCTGTTGCAATTGGTCGGCCTTGTCCCAGTGCATCCCGAAGTCATGCGACACAAACACCGTGTCATTTAGTGTTCCATCGGAGCGGCGGCCCATCATGGCCAGCAGCACCGACTGCTTGTCTATGAGCCATGTGGTAGTGTCTACGGCTGTCACGAAATATGGTACCACCACAGGGTCTTCGATGCCGTAACGCAGTGGACGATGGCTGAGCTTGGCCCATGACTGTCCGTCATAGCCCCAAGTGTCGGCGCTGAGCACTCCGTCGGCACGACGTCCGCCGGTAAGCAACACCAATGGCGTGGAGGCCCAATCATATGTGTAATTGATAGTCTGGGAGGCACCGCGCACGGGAAATCCATCCTCCAATTGTGTCTTGGGATGCCCGTCAGCAGGATAGTACGCATGGTAGTACTTGCCACCATCGAGTACACAACCCATCAGTACTTTACCGTAATTGCCATAAATACTGAACCATCGTTGGGCTGTGGCTTTCCAAGATGCGCCGTCGGCGCTGGTGTATAGGTTGCCTTCTTCGTCGAGAACGTAAAGGGCGTCATCGCCGGCACTGAAGGTGCTTATTACAGGCTTAAATGTGAAATTCGGGGTTATATACTGCCATGTATCGGCCGGATTGACCGCCTTGGCCAAGCAATATGAGCCCTGATATTCGGTGAGGCAGTAGATGGCCGAGGCAGTGGCGGCAGCATTGCCGTCATTAGGCACGGCATAACGCGAGGGCAGGTTGCCGACCTCAGCGCGTGTCCACACCAACGAGTCACTCTTGACCGCATGAACGTTGATTTTTATTGTGTACGAGCGTTCGAAGCTACCGTCCACGGAAACAAGACGCAGGCGTACCGGACCATTGCTGAAATCCACGGTATCTCCTGTATGTTTGATGTAGTCTATGACCGTGTCGGTGGTGCCGACACGCGGAACGTGCAACTCGGCCACGGACGCGCCGCCGGTCGTAATCATCGGACGAAGTTTGTTGAGCGGAGTGCCATAAGGCAGTGAATCTGCATTGTATATCAATGCATTGGCCAAGTCTATGGAGAAATATACCGAATCCAAATTGGGCAAAATCTTGGAATCTTCGTAGAGTTTGAATTCGGTAACAGTGGCCGAGGAGTATGCCGGAGCATCGGGGTTCTCTTCGGCTTCGCTGTTGCAGGCGGCAATGCCGACGGCAGCGGCTGCAAGCAGTATGTAGTGCAGTGGTTTGTGCATGCGTAGTGTTCTTTTGTTTTCTAACCTGCAAAGTTATCATTTTACGCCCACACCCACAACCTTACAACGGCAAAACAGCACCGAGAGAGCCGTTTTTATAGGTTTTTAACGCGCACACGAACACTAATAGAGTCCTTGAATATGCCATAATATTCGATTGGCGCCATAGGCTCGTACAATAGTGGGCTCAACTTCAATATGCGGTGCGCAAGCACCGCCATTGTCGGCCAAAATAACGTCTGTAGCTATTTCGACACGGGCCGCATCCCATGTATTGTTCGCAATGAACGAAGCAAGCACACTTGCCCCTCCCTCGACCAAGAGCGATGTAATGCCTTCGCAGTACAGCCGCGCCAACAACTCGTCTACCGAGGCATCACGGCAGACCTCTACCGGCTCGGTTGTACACGACAAATCGTTTTTGCTTAGGCGTCCTATGCGATCCCATACCAAAGGCTTCGGATTGTTCCCTCCCCACAAGCGCACATCCAGGCGCGGATGGTCTGAGAGCATTGTACCACTACCTACAAGTATGGCATCGTGCAGAGAACGTTGGCGATGCACCAACACCGAGGTCAGCGGCGTGGATAATCTTATGGGGCTTCCGTCGGCCAATCCGATATATCCGTCGGCACTTTGCGCCCATTTGAGCGTAATATAGGGACGTCCGTTCTCGTGAGCAGTAAAAAAATGCGCATTGAGAGCGCGACATTCAGGCTCAAGCACACCTATACGCACTTCGATACCAGCATCGCGCAGCATGGCTATGCCACGGCCGCGAACTTTGGCAAATGGGTCAATGGTTCCCAAGACTACTCGATGGAATCGTTTGCGCACCAGCAACTCGGCACATGGAGGCGTTTTCCCGTAATGGGAACATGGCTCAAGGGTGACATAAATGGTAGACTTTTCCAATAAGTGTTCGTCACTTGGACGCACCGAGGACACTGCATTAACTTCGGCATGCCAACCGCCGTAACGGCGATGCCAGCCTTCGCCTATAACGCGTCCGTCAGGACCGACAATGACAGCGCCAACCATAGGATTAGGCGAGACGTATCCGCATCCGAGGGCGGCCAACTCGAGCGCACGTCGCATATAAATTTCATCCATTGGCATGGTTTTTATGAATATCAATGAATTATGCTATATTACTCGCTTGTCCGTTTCGCCGGATTAGGGCGTACATAATCCGACCGATATAGGGTGTATTCATTATCGCAGAAAAGTAGGCGCCGGAAGGTAGAAACCAAAGCTGAGCCCGACGTTCCATCTCTTGGCACCATCACCGGTAACATAATTGGCATATCCTGCAATGGTAGCAAAAGGCAGCGCATAAGACACTTGCGCTTCACCAAAAAACTGTATTCCATCGAACCATCCGCCCTGACGCGAGCCCAGACCATCTCCAAGAGTGCCTATGTCGGTTTGCTCGATGGGACGCAAGGGGGCAAAAACGTTGGCCACGACACGTGCCGATAGGGCGCTATTGACCTTGTAGACCGGCACCAATCCGGCAGCCAAGTAAGATGTGGCACGCAGTGTGGGATTAAACACTCCGGCTGTAGCGGCTGTAGGCACAAAGGACGGAGCATCTGCTATGTCGGCGCTGTAAACGCCTGAAAGCTTACGCGTGGACAGCAATAAGTCACTTGTCAAGCCCAGCGAGACATGCCGCCCCAAGGACCAATAATTGGCCGTACGTACACCCAATTGCAACCACTGAGGCGAAGTCTCACGTTCTCCGTAACCCAGTATTCCGTCATGACTGTCATACCATTGGCGGCCAAGCACTCCCATAGCACACAGATCGTACGAACTGCCATCTGTGGGGAATTGTATATTGTCCAAAGAGTTGGCGGTAAAACGTATCAGCGCCTGACCCAAGCTGTAAGTGGAGCGGTCCCGGCCTATATCGTCCATATAGCTACCCACGCCCGAACCCTGTCGAAGCATATTGCGATAGAAGGAGGAACGTAAATAGCCATAACCGACCCCGAGACTCAAGCGTCCGCGGCGCGTTGCTGCAAAATCCCAATGCAGGCGTGCCATATACTCGCTATGGATATTGAATGTCGGAGCATCTGTCTGGTAGAACAAGTGCTCACTTTCGTAATACTTGCTGCGCGAAACCACGGCATCCAACCCCAAAGACGAAGGCACAGCACTTTTAAGCACCAGCGAGGCCTTGGCTTGCGCCGCAAGGTAACTCTGGCCAAGCCAAGCGTCCAGTCCGGCGTTGACGCCCGAATAGCTCATGGTCTTGTAATCTATCTCGGCAAAGATGTAATTATTGGTCGAAGATGTCAGATAGCCCCCTACCCCGATATTGATATTATTGCGTACAGCGGCCCGAAGATCCATAGCAAAAAGCCCGGTACTGTCGTTGTAGACTGCATGCGGCGACAAGTCACGCAAGCGTCCGGGCGAAATCGCCCGGTAAAAGGCCTCACGGGCACGATCGACACTTATGGTGTCAGAAATTGTTCCCTCGTGACTGCGACCGCGGAATACGTATTCGATATACGCGTTTTGGCGCGGAGTGCCACCATTGACGCTGATGCTGTCAAAACGCAACTCAGGAGTGGCGGCTTTGAAGGCCGTGCGTCTGGTCTGACGCGCCACTGACGGGACACGCGTATGTATGCGTCCCTTAATCGAGTCCATCATGGACATGGTCGTGTCGTAACCTATACGGTATATCTGCCGGGCATTCTCCCAATCCAAAAGCCCGAAATTGTGTAAATCAACTTTAACCTTGATGCCGCGTGCCGGGTCCATGGAATAATCCTGTCGGTGCATTACCAGCTTGTCTATTTGGTCCATGAGCGAAGTTTGTGGACCGGAGGCGGGAGTGGAGACATCCACGCCCAATATAATATCAGGAGCAAAGTCGGCACTCATGACGTCCACAGGAAAGTTGTCGAATATACCTCCATCGTACAACAGCCGTCCGTCCACGCGTATGGGTTGAAAAACAATAGGGAAAGTCATGGACGTGCGTATGGCGTCACCGAGGCTGCCGTCCGAGTGTACCACCTTGCACTGAGCTTCCACATCCGAAGCTACACAACGGAAGGGAACAAACAATCGATCGAAATTGCCACCGCATTGCGCTGTATATGGTGCAAACAATTCCATGAAAGCGAAGTTCATAGGCAGCGGCGAAATAAGCGAAGCTGCCACCGAAGAGTGACGTGCCGTGCTATCGCCGGGCGCCACAGGAATGGTAAGCATGGACGATGTCGGCTCGTCTCGACTGAAGTAATAGACGTATGCCGGATCGGTCTTTCCCGAACTCCAATATGAGAATCCGGGACTCGTGAGCAGTTCCATCATTTCTTGCGGCGTATATCCGGCTGCATACAGACCGCCGACGATGGCACCCATACTGGTGCCGGACACATAGTCTATCGGTATATCGTTTTCCTCTAACGCCTGTATCACACCTATATGGGCTATACCTTTTGCACCGCCGCCGCTTAGCACAAGGCCAACAGCTTGTCGCGAAGCATCGGCAGGTTTCGCAGACACGTCCTGAGTTGGTACGGACGCACCTTGGACGGCAGTCCAGAGGCCTACAAAGCATGCAGCGATACTTATGCGTATCGCATTATGTTTCAACGATATGTATCTTTTTGTTTTTTGCATCTTCGGTCGAATGTTTGTATTCGGATGCAAAGATACGTTTTTCCGCCGTAAAGGGCAACACCCACGACGCATCGATGTATTGTACAAATTCTTATTAGGTCTTTATGCCGCAGATAGAAAGCCGCAATGCAGAACTCAGCGTTCGGACTTCGGCATAGCATCCACGTGCATACGGCATGCGGCACAGTCAAAGGTCAGGCGTAGCAGTCCAACCGAAGCGGAGACCGTCTCGGAAATCGGACGTAGATACAGCCGGTTGGGTAATTGTGCTCCCTGCGGCGTGCGCAGACATGCGCCCATTTCGCGGCGTAAGCAGTAACGACAAGTCATTACTCGTACCGGACGTGTGCCGTCAGGCTTATCTACCTCCATGGCAGGTGCTATTTTAGCGGCACCATGAGCCATGTAGAAATCACGTGCCTGAGCATTGGCCACATTATCATGAAACGTCAAGTCTCTACCCGCCAAAGCATCGGCAGCTGCCGTATCGGCATGGCGTGACTCAATGGTACGAACAACAGCCGCATCGCGGTCCAACATCTCGAGGGCTTGACGACGTAATGTCGTGAGGGTTTTGGCCGGCACAAATTCGTCGGGTTTTATGGTATCTTCCAAGCCCACAAGTGTGTATATCGTATCGCCAAGACGTGTAAGAATCGAAGCACGAACAACATCTTGCGGCGTGCGAGCCTGCCGACTCGGCACTCCGTCAAGGACTGCGGTAATTGATGCCGACCTTCCGCTGTCATTCACGTCCAGGGCAATACGATTGTCATCGATGCGGCGCAGTGACATGGTGATAGGTATGCGTCGCTCGGCACCGCGAGCAAGTGCGTCTTCAAAGGCTTTGTCGTAATTGCGATATAGCACCGTGCCTACACGTAGCGGTTCGACGGCTCCGGCGGGAAAAATCGTCGACAAATCTGCACTGACACGATTGACACGGAAACCGCGGTATTCGCGGTTGCTGTCAAAGTATCCAAGTCCGTCACCGTTGGCAAGGGCTGCATCTACATGCACACGTATGCCTGGGCCGCGTCCTCCGACAACACGTGCCACGGGCACACCCACAGATTTAGGAGTGTCCCACGAGGCCATCTCGCCTTTGCCGGGCATGGTGCCGTCGATAAAGTATCGCGTAAACCCACGATTGAATGTACGTGCCACATCGGGATTGAAAGTCGGCACTGAAATCCCGGCCGAAGCGCGACGATAGCGGCCACATGAGGAGGCTATAACAGCGTCTAAGGCCTGTGAATAGGCGGCCGTCACATTGGCCACGTAAGATGCGCTCTTGAGTCGCCCCTCGATTTTGAACGATGAGATGCCGGCATCGGCCATGGCAGCGAGGTCGCCCATGCGGTTTAAGTCGCGCAGCGACAACAGGTGTCGCCCATGTACAAGGACATCGCCCTCGGCGTCTACCAAGTCATAAGGCAGGCGACACATTTGGGCGCAGCAACCTCGGTTGGCACTACGCCCACCGGCAACGAGACTGGCACGACAGTCTCCGCTGTAGCACACACACAACGCTCCGTGTACAAAGGCCTCAAGGGAAGTACCGCGCGGCACTTCCTCGGCATAGCGGCGAATGTCATCCAAAGACAATTCGCGCGGTAGCACTATCTGCCCGAATCCGGCTCGGGCCAGGAAGCGTGCCTTCTGCGGCGTGCGTATGTCGCACTGTGTACTGGCGTGCAGGGCTATGGGTGGCAAATCCATGCGCAACAACGACATATCTTGCACTATGAGAGCGTCTACGCCGGCATGGTATAAATCCCACACCATGCGGCGTACATCGTCAAGTTCATCGTCATAGATTATGGTGTTGACTGTCACATAGATGCAGGCGCCATATCGGTGCGCATATTGACAGGCGCGGTGAATGTCTTCTATGCTGTTGGCCGCCGCAGCTCTTGCACCATGCGAAGGTGCCCCCATATACACGGCATCGGCACCATGATCTATGGCAACAATAGCGGTATCGGCATCACGTGCCGGAGCCAAAAGCTGTAATGGCCGCATTTCTGCGCTTTTGACCTTGGAGGATGTGGAATCGTCCTTAGCCGTCACGACGTTAGAAAGACGCCGTGCACTGTCCTCCACTTTGGCTTGTGGCGATTGTGTACGTGGTGATTGTGTGCGACTCATTTTTTCTTTTTGACCGAAAAGCCGAAGAAACCGAGATTACGGCCCATGGCATAGTACTTGCCGTGGCAGTAGACAAGCATTTCGAGGCGCTCCAAATCCAAAGCCCCGGTGGCCGGGTCGATATAGGCGTCATCGGCCAAAACGTCCAGCACCTCGGCAATGAACAAGTCGTGCGTACCAAGATGCATGATGTCGCGCACACGACATTCTATACTCACGGGGCTCTCAACCACGCAGGGACATGCCACAGCCACGCCCGGAGCTCGTGTGAGCGAGCACGCCGCCCATTTGTCCAGGTCGCGCCCGGAACGCACGCCGCAGTAGTCCGTGGCTCTTGCCATATCGGCAGTGGTCAGATTGACTGTAAACTCCATGCTCTTCTTAATAAGGCCATAGGAGTAACGACTGGGGCGCACCGAAATGGAAAGCATCGCCGGATCGGAACATATCGTCCCGGTCCAAGCTACGGTAAAGAGATTGTCTCGGTCGGCACCGCCACAGCTGACAAGTACCACGGGCACGGGATTGAGCATAGTCCCGGCTCGCCAAACCTGTTTCACAGTATATGTGCGTCCTTGCCTGCGACGCTACAGGTGCAATAGTGGCAACTGATGACTACCGGGTCGCGCGATACCACATGGAAATGGGTGTCCATGGGCTCGTTGTTGGTGATACATTTGGGGTTGGCGCAACGTACAATACCCACAATATCGTCCGAAAGAGTGACCGGACGTTTTTCTACCACCTCGTAGTCGCGTATAATATTTACTACTGCCGTGGGCGCAAACAGCGCTATACGGTCCAATTCATCCTGAGAAAATTCGACGTCAGCAACTTTGATGATGCCTTTACGACCGAGCTTGCTGCTTTGCAAGTTGTAGCCTATGGTGACGTATTTGTCCATAGACTCAACGCCGAGCACGCGCACGGCCTTGAAGAGTGCGGCCGACGGTATATGGTCGATGACAGTGCCGTTGCGCAGAGCGGCTACGGCGAGTTCTTTTTTATCACAAGTCATAATATGTTCTGTGTATGAGAGTCGATATTCAGATGTCGGCGGGATTTATGCCGAGAGCCCGGCAAATGATAGCCTGGCGAGCATATAGGCCATTGCGGGCCTGCTCAAAGTAATAGGCATGGGGATTGTCGTCGACGTCGCGGTCTATCTCGCCCACTCGCGGCAGCGGGTGCAATATGCGCATGTTCGGACGCGCCCCTTCAAGCATTGAGGCTTTGAGCGTATAGTAGTTTTTGACACGCTCGTATTCCATGATGTCGGTGAAGCGTTCGCGCTGGACGCGTGTCATATAGATAATATCACTGCCCTGTATCACCGAGGGAGAGAATTCGACATGTTCGCTATAGCGTATGCCGTTGGTGCGGCAGAATTCGGTATACTGCGGCGGCATCTGCAATTCGGGACAAGCCACAAAGCGAAAACGGCTGCCAAACCACCGCATAGCTTGGAGTAACGAATGGACGGTACGCCCGTATTTGAGGTCACCCACAAGTGTTATGTCGAGGTTGTCAAGACGTCCTTGGGTCTTGTATATGGAATAGAGGTCGAGCATGGTCTGCGAAGGATGCTGGTTGGCACCGTCACCGGCATTGATGACGGGGACATCCGTGACTTCGGAAGCATAACGCGCCGCCCCTTCGAGGTGATGGCGCATAATAATCAGGTCGACATAATTGGACACCATCTTGATGGTATCCTTGAGAGTCTCGCCCTTGGAGGTGGAGGTGTTGGCTGCATCGCTGAACCCGATGACATGTCCGCCAAGACGATTGACGGCGGTCTCGAAGCTAAGACGCGTGCGCGTGGAAGGCTCAAAAAACAACGTGGCCACGACACGACCTTCCAGCAGTCGCCGGTTAGGATTACGTTCAAAGCACGCGGCCTGTTCCAGCAATGTCAAAATCTCGTCTCGGCCGATGTCGGAGATTGATACAAGACTACGCTTATTCATTGGTGTATTATGAGATTGATGGTGTATTCGTTGGTGTCGCCGGAATTAGGGCCTTTTAATGACTCTATACACTTAGTGCATTCGGACTATACGTCTCTTAAAAGTCTGCGTCGGGAATAGGTCCGCCAAGGGGGTCATTTCCTCCTATGGCCGGACCGGACGGAGAGGTGGGCGATGACATCACCCCGGCGGATGGAGCCGAGCCCACAGGCACGGCTGCACCACCGTTCAGCGATGACCCCACGGAAGCGAGGCTGGTAACGGGCTGGTCTTCGTGCATGTTTTCGAAACGCGCAAAACGTTTGCGAAAACGAAGCTCAATGTCATCCACCGAGCCGCTACGGTGCTTAGCCACAATAAATTCGGCCAAATCACGAATATCGCGACCATTGGCGTCAGTGTCGCTATGCAAATAGTATTCGGGGCGGTGTATGAAGCATACAATGTCGGCATCCTGTTCGATGGCGCCGGACTCTCGAAGGTCGCTCAACTGGGGGCGCTTGCCGTCCGTGCGGTTTTCAACGCTACGGTTAAGCTGCGACAGCGCCACTATTGGGATGTCAAGTTCCTTGGCCAGCTGCTTGAGCGAACGCGAAATCATACTGACTTCCTGCTCGCGCGAGCCGAATTTCATGCCGGAGGCATTCATCAGTTGCAAGTAGTCGATGATAATCATCTTAACTTGGTGTTCGCGCACAAGGCGACGAGCCTTGGTGCGCAATTCAAAGATGCTCAGTGACGGAGTATCGTCAATATAAAGGGGTGCTCCATTGAGGTTCTTGATCCGTGCCAGCAGTTGTTCCCATTCCATAGGAGTGAGTTGTCCGCTCTTGATTTTTGTACCATCAATTTCGCAGACATTGGATATAAGACGGTTGACCAACTGCAGGTTGGACATTTCAAGCGAGAATACGGCAATGGGTGTATTGTAGTTGATGGCCATGTTCTTGGCCATAGAGAGGACAAAGGCGGTCTTACCCATGGCCGGACGTGCGGCAATGATGATAAGATCGGAATTTTGCCATCCGGAAGTAAGCTTATCCAAGTCATGAAATCCGCTTTCGAGGCCGGAGAGACCGGAAGCACGATTAGCGGCATTCTGTATCTGATTGATGGCCTGAGAAATGACCGGATCTATCTGTGTAACATCTTTCTTGACGTTGCGTTGCGAAATCTCGAAGAGACGTCCCTCGGCTTCCTGCAATAGGTCGTCCACATCGTTGGTCTCGTCGTATGCCTTGCCTTCGATATTGGCTGCAAAGTTGATAAGCTCGCGTGCCAGGTATTTCTGTGCTACTATGCGTGCATGGTACTCGACGTGTGCGGCCGAGGTGATGCACGCAGTCAGTTCGGCAATATAGGCCGGGCCGCCCACCTTGTCGAGGGTGTCATTGGCTCGCAGTTGCTCGATGACGGTAAGCATGTCTATGGGCTTCTGTGCCGCGGCCAAAGTCTGTATAGCTTCGTAGACCATCTGGTGCTCGGGCTCGTAGAAACTCTCGGGCTTGAGGAGGTCGCAGACGGTGGTATAAGCATCCTTTTCGAGCATCATGGCGCCCAATACGGCCTGTTCGAGTTCTTTGTCTCGCGGCACTATGCGTCCTGCCGTGTCTTTGGGGCGGCCGTCGTCACGATTGCTGCGGTATCCACCCTTGCCATATCTTTTTTCGTTGTTGTCCATTGTGTTTGCTTTGCTTAGAGAAATCCCGGTATCGGGGTCGTAGGTTCGGCGCTGCAGTGCGCGTTTATAGACGATACAAAGTTAACGCTAAGTCTGCGGACGTGTCGCATGTCCGGGCGACTTTTTATGGACATTTTTTCAACATCCACGGTTAACAGTCGTGTATAAGTTCCAGGGCACGCCCCAGCCACGGCTGGGCCATGTCCGCGGGTTTGAGGACGTCTTCGCCGTAAGTCACTATGTCTATGTCTATGGCGACGTCGCCATGTAAATCGGGGCGATGACGCCCATGTGTATCTTCGTAGCGACGCAGTTCTCGGTGCAACGCTTCGCTGGAGCAGGTACAGGTACCGGTGACGGCAATATTGACGTAATCAGCCCCCACGCCGGTGTAAGACGGCGCACAAATAGCATCGCTGAAGTGTATGCCAGCAATGATACCACGCAGGTAGTCGCAGGCTTCATTGACGCGACGCCTGGCATCACGAGCATTGGAGCCTATGGTGAGCAGCACCGGAATATCTTGCGTAGTCGAGTTCATCGTAGGTTAGAGGTGGCGCGAGCGCAGGGTAAGCAGTGTGATTTCGGGCGTGGCGCCTATACGTGCGGGGAAGCCCACGGTGCCGACACCTATATTGACATACAGCATATGCGCGGGATCCTCATCGTAGAGACCTCCCCAATGGCGGTACCGGAAGACAGCCGGAGACAGGCCCAGCACCTCGATTTGCATGGCGTGGGTGTGACCGCTCAACGTGAGAGCGAATTTTTGCTCATCGTGACGGAGGATGTCGCGCTCCCAATGCGCGGGATTATGCGTCAGCAGTATCTTGGCCGCACTGTCACCCGGTGTGGGATATGCGGCAGTCAAGTCTCCATAAGTTGCAAAGGGCGGATCGCCCACATTTTCGACGCCGACCAGCATAAGGCTGTCACCTTGAGCATTGCGCAAGACGTCATATTCGTTGTTGAGCATCTTCCACCCCATGCGCTTCTGCATGTCCTTGAGGGCCGAAACATCGGCTGCCTTGGCTGCAGCATCGGGCCAATCTTCGTAGTCACCATAGTCATGGTTGCCCATGATGGAATAGACGCCATAAGAGGCGTGCAAACGGGCGAGCACCGGCATAAAGGATTGCAACTCGGCGCTATGGCGATTGACAATATCTCCGGTGAACACTATCAGGTCGGGGCGCAAAGCGTTGACTTGGCTTACAATACGTGACACCATGGTGGTATCATCGCCCCAAGTGCCGACATGAAGGTCGCTAATTTGGGCAATGCGCAGCCCGTCGAAGCTTTTAGGCAGCCCCTGCATCGGCACTTCGATATGGCGAACATCTGTCTGCCAACGGCCCCAAAGAGCTCCATACCACATACCCAGGAATACAATGACTGCGAGGGCTGTGCCGACACCCGTGCATACACGGCTGCGACTTCGATGCCACAACATAGGCAGACGCGACAAGGCGTCTACTATCACAAAAAGATATTTGGATACGTACACGCTGATATATGCATAAAGCATCCACATCGTGACTCGTAAAACATCATCGCTACCTGTACGTACCGGCATCAATATTATGGACACAAGCAACAATGCCATAAGCGCGGACACAACCAAATGCACATTGGCAAAAACTCGACGGCGAAGATATGAGCGCAACGCCATCCATATATAGGCATCGGCCAACATCCCCAATATAAGGGCGGTCACGAGTGTAATCAGTACCAATCGCATATTCTATTATGTCATTATGGCGTACTGTGAGGCTATTTCATAGCCACATTAGTGTTCGTGGTCATTATCGAGGCGGATTAACACCTCGCAGCCATTTGATTGCGCACAGGATTGGCGTACATAGTCAGCAGCATCTCCCGAGCGTAATCTTTTTCGTCCCCGACAAGACCGCCGGGAACATTGACACGGCCAAGTTGACGCTCTACATAATTGTCAAAAGCTTTGACATCGTCAGCGCTATAATTCCCGGCCATAGCATCGGTACCGCTAAGCCGGTCGTAGGCGATATAGTTAATCGGATACAAACGATAGCCTTGGTGTATCTCACGGTCTATCAAAGCACAAGCCTGATGTACAGCCTGAATACGCGGCGTACCTTCGATGGCACGCAAATCATCGTTTATAGGCTTGCCAAAATGGAAGTGTATGCGACCCTTGGGCGACAGCAACCCGGTCTCCATACTCAGCAGGTCATCATGCTGGCTCTTCTTGAATTCAGGGTCGCGACGTCGCAGTACAAATTCATCAACTTTCAAGTAATCATTAGGATCGTACTCGTAGGTGATGGATACCGGCAAGAGGTTGATTTCTTCGAGGTTGGAGGCAAAGTCCTTAGTCGTTCCGGCCAAGGCAAGCATCTTGGCAAGGCTTTCCTGAGTCACATCATTCGAGTCCTTGGCACGACCCTGACGCTGAGCAATCCACACGCTCTCGTGACGCTTGGAAATGACATAGCGAATATACGAAGACAGCTGCTGAGCGGCACGCACAGCGTCCATCTTGGACACATCACGCTTAACGATAAAACTGCGGTTCAGTTTCACCAAGTCCGTAATCCAATCGTAGATAAGCAGGTTGTTGCCGATAGCAATCTGGGTTATAGGACGATGGGCGCGTATCATGCACACGTTGAGGAACGAAGCGTCCAGCACGATGTCGCGGTGGTTGCTGATGAAGGTGTAAGACTGCCCCTCGACAATATTCTCCACGCCGGACATCGAAATACCATCCGAGGTCTTGCGTGCCAAATCCTCGAGGAAACCGCCTACAATACGGCTTTGGAAGTCCTGCTGATTGCGTACAGCCAACAGATGCTGTACAAACTGCGGATAATCAACGTCCGGCATCACGAAGCGGATGGCATGTTCGAAGCCCTCTTCGCCCACCAGTTTCTCCAGCTTCTCACGGAAGCACCCGTCATCATACGGTGCAATGTCCGCCAATTCGGCCGGCACCGGCGGCACACTTGCCGCACCACCTTGATGTGCCGATGTCCCCGGACATTGACACTTCTGATTGTGTAAAGATATATCTTGGCCGTTAGGCGCATGGCCTTCGGGCATACTATTGTCTATTGTGTTGTCTTGTGACATTTCCTTGGTTTTGCGTCTTTCGATACTTTCCGCAAAGTTAGCAAATATCCCTCAACCCACAAAATCCGCCGAAAATCACCGCACGCCCACGCCCATGCCGCCCTCCCATAACCGCCGCAACAGTTACGGCGGTTACAGGAATCAACACCGATATGTTTTGTTATATTTCAATCGAACGGCTCGGCATCAATGTGGATTAGTCCATTCGAATGTATCAATCACATCTTCTACATCCTGTGCCCATTTGGATGCCTCCGATACTCGGTAAGACGTCACAATCATAGCCATTTCGTCATAATTGGACAGAATATAGATATGGCAGCGAACATCTCCATTAAGGCCTTCCCTAACGTACGAAATATCAATCGCTACGGATCCGTTTGCATCTATATTCTTATATGATGGCGTTTCCACGTAGCCAAATGGGCCAAGTTGAGCATCGGCAATACTACGCAGTTCATCATAGTCTGTGGGCGAAAGTTTCTGAACATCATCGCAATGGGGTACATCGCCCGTCTCAAGATTGTAATGAGTCACCATAATTCGACAATATGTCTTCATCGACTCTCGATTCATCTCGCTCAACTCCTTCTGTTGAAAATTGTTCCTCTTCTTCGGCATACACATGGCCAACGCCTCAATACTTGCCGCCCGACAACTTGCCCGTGAAGAAAAAGCTCGAGCGAAAGAAATCAGGGCCTGATTATATCTGACCGATTTTTCCCTTCTTCCGGCGACATGTCGGAACGCTTAATCATACCATGTTCGCAAGAAAACGGTGCCCCCCCTCCGAAATTGCCGTTTTTCGAATCTAAGGCGACAGTCGAGCCAAAAAATATTAAATATGGTCAATTGAGGACAATCTCAACCAGCCCATTAACTGAATACCCCTAAATTTAACTCATTAGTAAATCAATGGGTATTGCCAGCATTGTATGAATCAAATGATTCTCACTGAAATTATTCTCCTTCTTTATTAATTGTATCACTATTGTCCTCACTCTTTTTTGACGATGCTTTTGTTGTCCAAATTGGATGACCATTTTGATCATACCCCTCAAATTTGGCTATAAGAAGTTCCCCTTTTTTAAAATTCTTTTTCTCTTTAAATAGATGCTTCCTATGTATGATAAAAGAGTTTCCATGATGCTTTACAATAAGCCCTATTGCCATGAAAGATTGTACTTTGGCTTCGTATTCCATACCAATTGATAATTCTAATGTATGAGAAGCTTTCTTTTTTAAATTTTGTAACGATATGGTCTTCTTCTCACCATTAGCATTTGTTGCCGTTAGGTTTTGTTCAGTATCAAAATCTGATATTGAGGCATATTTGCATGGAATAATTGTCCTTAATTGATAGTCAATTATGCCATATTTCTTCTCTTTGACAATATTTGTACTATAATAGGTATAGGGGTTCCCTCTGTAACCATACCCCGTATGACGTATTCGCGTTTTTTTGGAAATTGTTCGAGAAACGACTATAAAGCCATTCCCGATAGATTTGGCTGATTCATAAATAGCTTCCGTCTTATCTTTAGAAGTGTTACATATAGCAACTTTTGTCCCTTTCCATAAAGCAAAGATACCATCATTATCTAATAACTCAATGTTAGATAACCCTACAGGAACAATTATTTCTTCCGCATCACTCATAATGGAATAGTCACCAAAAGAAGATTTCAAATATCCACCATTAAAATGTAATATGTCAGCAATTTCCTTCCCCTGATCGTCTAATCCGCCTAGAGTTTTGTTACGAGTTGCCTGAATAGAGCCATCCTCTCTACAACTGACATCTGAATACTTAAACTCTGTTAAGGCTTTACCTTCGGTGTCGAATAGCGCAACCTGTGGACCTTTTCTTACAGCAAGTAGTTTTTCTTTCAAGAATTTGATTGAAGTGTACTCTGCTGGTATGATGATTTCTCCATTAGTATACCTTAAACCGTATTTCTCCATTATGACAAAGATGGTAATACCATCATCTGTAATAGATTCAGCAGAAGATTCTATGTAATTACCAAGTGAGTCTATATGACCTTTTACCTTACCCTCAACTACGGCATAACAATTATTTGTTTCATATGTGATAGCAGAAAACTTATGTTCTGTTATTTGATCTCCATTAATGGAATATAAAGCATATTTATCATTTCTACATACAATCAATACAGAATCCTCTGTAATAACTATACTAGAGATGTGCTCCTCCAAAGATAAAATAACATTACCTTCAGGATCTTCCAATCCGTAAACCGCAAAACAATGCGTTATAACATAATCATTTTTACATGCTATTTTCTCAACGATAGGATTCCCATCTAAATCTATTGAACCTTCATTACCAGCAATATAAACTCTAAATGAGTTTTCATTTACGATTGGAATGGAATCATATTCTCTGTCATTCAAAATAGTTCCATCCGGCTTCGCCAATATCCATTTCTTTTGTACATTATTATATCTTACTGCACTGGATTGTTCTAAAGCGATATAACCATTATCCAATAAAGTGACTGACGAAAAATACGAATAGAGTTTTTCTATTCCTTTATATAGATGGTAGACATTGTTAGATCCAGAATAACTATATGCAGGTTCTGGTGTTTGGGCGACAAATAAGTTTCCAACAAGATGAGTGATATTTGAATAACTATTGTCTGAGAACTTATTCATCTCTAGCGAGAACAACCTTACATTTACCTCTCCTTGTCTCATTACAATAAAGAACATACCAATGAGATGAACTACTTTCTGGAACATCTCACTGACAACTTCATCGTCTTTATTTCTAAAATAATAAGTTTCAAATTTTTCGCAAAGCGTATAATCTTCATAATTCATGACTGTCTTTTCCTGCATATTACCAGCCACATCTATTACACCTTTACGACCTTGATAGATTGCATTTGCATAGCCGTCAATAAAGTCACCGATTGAACTGAAATAAGAAGAAATAGGCTTACCTGATTTGTCAATAATAACATGTTCACCAGATGGATAATTCCCCCATCGGTGTTTTGGAGAAGCAATAAAATGACATGTGTCGATTGCTTTTATATCACAATAGTCAAAATCGCTAATTGGACCGGAATAATCACCTAAAGCAAAAATGCCATCATTGTTTTCAAATTTGAATAAATCTTCTGATAACAGCTCTATATGTTTACATCCAGCAATCAAGATACATTTTTCATCGATAAAAAACCCAGAATCACCTTCTGTGTTTTTTATGATAGCAGTCGATTCGGATAAAAAAGCCACGTAAGAAAGACTATAATTGATAAGCTCTTTATTATCTGAAGATAATATTGAATATAAGTCCCCAGAATGTCTAATATGATATTGCCCTATTTTCTGTTCTGTAAAGGAAATTTCTCCTTTATCATTTAACAAACATAGTTTAACATTATCATCATAATAAGAAGGGATATTATCCTGAATCTTCCATTTAGTCAAATAGGAATCCAAGGTTGATGCTCTTAACCCTCCTGACTCTATACCCCTAATATAGGTATATTCTGCGTCATGAATAGCATTACCCATTCGATCGCAAATGCCCCACAAATTATCCTTACGAAATGCAAAACGTTCAGAGTTCAAATAAATCAATGATTCATATTGAGGTTCGATAAATTCTCTACCCTGATAATCTACAACGCCATAATTCAATGAGTCATTAGAATATTTAGCAATCAAGTATTCGGATTCAGTAGGAATAAGTTTTGCATATTTGAATTCAGTTACCACATTACCGTGGAAATCAATGACTCCCCACAATTTAGTATTATTATCCTTTGCTATGAAAAGTTGTTCAACACCAATGGAAACTATGTCAGAATAACTTCCTTTAATTGAAGAAATATGGTTTCTGGATAATAAATATGTCGCCCCATCAACCCATATCATACAATAATCCTTATCTTCTACAATAGAAAAAAGTGTTGATTTTGAGTGACCATCAAAATGCTTGTGACGTATTGGATGGTCACCATAATAACTCTGGGTATATGAATATCTATATGTACTAGTTTGAAGGATGTAATTTGTTTTTCCATTTTCACTTTCTTTGATGATAGTTTGTTCTTTATCGTCAAATTCACTTGCCAGGGTGAAGTGTTCATCCCCGAGCCAAAGATCAATTCGCTTGTATTGAGCCATAATGATGCCATGCCGACTGTTTATCACATCAATATTCCTATACTCGACAGGCACGATTTCCTTTCCATCTTTTCTTACCAACCCTATTTTTCTGTTGAATCCCACTTGTGCGTAACCATTTTCACCAATGGCTTCTGCACTTGTGTATTTTGCAGGAAGAATAGTTGTCCCTCCATATTGGTAGCCATATTTGGTCCCACTGCGAAAACGTTCTACACATTTGTCTGTATTCAATAATTCCAATTGCAGATTGGCACGCTCCTCCTCTCTTTCTCTTTCAAGGTCTTCTTCATACTTTTGGCGTTCCATTAACGCCTTCAAAAAATATTCGCGAGAATTTTCCAGTTGCTTTCTACGTTCAACAATTTCTGGATATTTTTCCAGATATGCTTTATCTGCATCAAAAATAAACGGTTTATGATACTCTTCGTCATATTGGAACATTTCTAATGTTACATATTTATCAGGGCTCCAAATTCCATTCTCGTCAAGCCAACGGCACTTAAGAACAAGCTCTCCTTTTTCTTTCGATTTCTCTTCTGCATCAGCATCAAAAATAAACACGTTACGTTTATTTGCATAGTAAATATCCTTGCACATGAGATTGTACAAGTTAACATACTCTTCGTTGTCTTCGAAATTAAAAATCCAAATTATATTATAATCATTTAATCTGTAAAATATATCCCTATCCACAATGACGCTAACAAATGTTGTAGATAATTGGAGCTCAAAGACATATTTGCGACCATTGTATTCCGCATAAACATCAGGCCTTCTCCATTTTAGATATGGGATATCGCTATTGATACGTTTTTCACATTCTACATTATCAACTCCCATTGCTTTGCTCTTATCTCCTTGCAGAGCCGAGGCTATTACAGACTTTAAGCGCTTATGTCTTTCACTTTCCTGAACCAAAGAATACTTTAGTCTCTCAATTTCTTCTTTCGTTCTATTAGTACCAGTTTTGTATGGGCAGTCATCAGAATCTTTAAAATGAGCAAAATAACATACTCTACCTCTGAATAATTTATGACCACTGATTTTTACTGGTTGTTTACATTCAGGACAGATGAAACGAGCATGTCCCATTAAATATTCCTCTTGTAAGTTACGTCGCCATAGAATCAATTCATTTTCGTTTTGACTGAAAAAATCCCTTGAATTAATGATTTTCTCCTCTCGTATATCATATACTTCAGGAATTGATAATTTTTCAGCAGGAATCAAACCATAATCATAGACTAATGGAAGAGAATCGTCTTTTAAGACATCTTCCTCATCTTCGGACTCATCTGGGGTTTCAGAGATACCATCATGTTTCTCTTCACTGATTCCCGTTGCATCGACGGAGCTATCGGTATTATCCCCTTCAGAGACATCATCCTCATCTTCGGACTCATCTGGGGTTTCAGAGATACCATCATGTTTCTCTTCACTGATTCCCGTTGCATTGACGGAGCTATCGGTATTATCCCCTTCAGAGACATCATCCTCGCCATTTGTCTTGTCAATAGTTATAGGTGCTGTTTCTATTGATGAAAGCTCTATTATTTTATCATGGGCTTCTTTTAATTGTGATTCTAATTTTTCGACCTTACTGATGTAATTGCGTTCATTTTCTTGGAGAGTTTCAGTATTTGTCACCAGTTTAGAAACTTCGTTCTCAGTTTCTTTTAGTTTCGTCGAAATATATGAATTCTCTTTTTCTAAGTTGGTAATTCTTTCCTTAAGAACTTTCTTTTCGGATTCATATAATGATATTTTATCAACCTGTTTTGAATTCATTTCATGTAATGTCGCATTATCTTCTTCTAACTTATTACACCGATTGTCAGATTCAGATATTTTATTTAATAATATTTCCTTCTCCTCTAAAGTGTCCTTTTGAAGCTTAGAGTATAAGATATTTATTTCATCAATTTTTTGGCTGGTGGATTTCTTTTCAGCCTTTTCTTTTCCTAATTCATCATTCTTAAGAACTATTTCTGTCTTTAGCCTTCCTATTTCTGCAGCATTTTTCACGTTAACAGTCTCGCTATCTTTGAGGGCTTTTTTAAATTCCTCATTCTTTTGAGTTAGAATAGAAGATTCCTCTTGTAACTTAGTTATAGTTCCTGTCAACTGGTCTTTTTCCTCTTGTAGACTTAATATCTTATTATCCCTTCTAGTGATCTTAGCCTTTAAAGATACATTATCTTTAGAGAGAGACTTCTGCGTTTCCAATAAAGTCCCATTCTGAGACTCTAAAGAGGTTGCCTTTTTCTCTAACTCAGATAATTTGATGGCAAATTCCCTTTGTTTGTTTTCTGAAATGGAAACTTTGTTCTGTTCACGAGTTAAATCCTCATTTAGAGTTTCTGTTTTTTTCTCCAAACGAGCAATTTCAGTTACTTTTCTCGCATTGTCATCTTTAATTCTCCTAAGATTGCTTTCTAATTCTGCAATTTTGCTTTTCAAGGAATCAATATCGACACCGTTAATAATATGTTTAATTGTAGATAGAATATTCATGATACAAAGTTTTACGATTAGTGTTAACGAATCCAATCTGCATATTCCGGCCGATACCCGTTCACCAATTCCGGTAATATCCGTTCAGTCCGTTGGTGATCTTCAGTATCGTTGGCAAATTTAATACTTTTTTCTTAAACTCTCTCCCGAAAGAGCAAATTTCATTGCTGTCCGGTATCCGTACCAGAAGAAGTTGACCTTACCGATACATTCCCAGTTGTCATTTGTTTCTGCCATGATTTTATTGTTTTTAGTTTTTAGTTGTTAGTTGATTTGGTTGTTATTTGTTTGGACGGCGGCTTTTGGGGGCGGCGTCTGTGTGTATATACCGAGGGGAGGGAAAAGGTAAATGGGAAAAATGATTTTTTCGAGAAAAAAGTCAACTTTCTTTTTGGGGGATGGCGGGCGTTTCGGTGAGGAAGTTTTACTCCAAAAGTCAACCTATTTTAGGACAAGACAGGGGACGAGGGGAGGCGCCGTTGCACTTCTTAGTGGATTCTTTCGGGGGGGGGACGGCAAAGGCGGCATTTTCAGGGCTGTTGCACAGGTGGGAAAAAGTGCGTAAATTTGCAGGTCATAGTGCCCGGAAGGTTCGGAGCACGCAAAATGACACAAGAGAACATATTAGGACATATAAGGACACGACAGAACGCGCAATGACGGACAAGGCGGACAAGAAGCCGAATAAGGGCGGCGCGAGGGCACGGCGCATCGATGACGGAGTGGTCGTCGGGGGGCTGATGTCGCTGACGGCGTTGGCTATCGTCTGGACTACGCATTGCGTATGGGTCGGGGCTTTGGCGGCTGTGGCTGCTATCGGCGTACCGGTTGCAATGTACGACTGCACAAGTCGGTGGCTGACTTCGCTGTCTGAGCAACCACATCCGGCGGTGGCGCTGATGCAGGGATTCACTATGGTTTTCTGCGGCTGCATACTGCTGGGCTTGACGGTGTATCTGTATTTGGGATATGCCGAACCGCAATGGACCGACTTAACGATGCGACAACTGGCCGTAACTCAGGGCGATAACGGTCTGGGGCGTGCCATGGCTTCGTTGGTGGCGCACGGGCACATCCCGTCAGCCATACAGTCGTCCATGTTTGTAATGCTACTGGCTATGTTCGGCGGATGCTCAGCCACGCTGCTGCTGACGCCTTTGGCGCTGAGAAATAACGCCAAACGCCGAAGGCCGCACAAGCGGTAGCCCCCATTATTCCCATAGTTCCTATTATTCTCACAGTTTTTTTGAAATCAATAAAATACACATATATGGATATATCAGTGGTAGTGCCTCTGTACAACGAGGCCGAATCGCTCCCGGAGCTGGAAGGTTGGATACGCCGCGTCATGGACGAGCACGGCTTCAGCTACGAAATCATTTTTGTGAATGACGGGTCCACGGACGACTCATGGGAAGTCATCACGCATCTGCGTGAGACCAATCCCGAGCATGTGCGCGGCATCTCGTTCCGCCGCAATTACGGCAAGTCGCCGGCGCTGAATACGGGTTTTGCCGCCGCGCAGGGCGACGTGGTCATCACCATGGACGCCGACCTGCAAGACAGCCCGGACGAAATTCCCGAATTATACCGCATGATTACCGAGGAAGGTTATGACCTGGTGTCCGGCTACAAGAAAAAACGCTACGACCCGCTGTCCAAGACCATACCTACCAAGTTGTTTAACGCCACGGCGCGACGCGTGAGCGGCATCAAGAACCTGCACGACTTCAATTGCGGCCTCAAGGCCTACCGCGCCCCGGTGGTGAAACACATCGAAGTCTACGGCGATATGCACCGCTACATCCCCTATCTGGCCAAGAACGCAGGCTTCACCCGCATAGGCGAAAAGGTGGTGCAGCACCGCGCTCGTAAGTACGGCAAAACCAAATTCGGCCTCGACCGTTTTGTCAACGGCTACCTTGACCTGATGACGCTGTGGTTCACCGGCAAATTCGGCGCCAAGCCCATGCATTTCTTCGGCCTTATAGGCTCGCTGATGTTCTTTCTGGGCTTTGTGGCAGTGATATGCGTGGGCGCCATCAAGCTTTACAACCTCTACCACGGGCTACACTACATCCTGGTGACCGATTCGCCGTATTTCTATATCGCTCTGGTACTGATGATATTGGGCTGCCAGTTGTTCCTCGCCGGATTTGTAGGCGAACTGATAGTACGCAACTCGGCCGACCGCAACCATTACGAAATCAGCGAGACCCTGGGCGTGGACCGCGACGTCGTCCAAAAATGACGAATAATAATCCATAGCTACCATTATTCTCATTTCTCCCATAATTCCCATAAAAAGCAACCATGTCAATAAGCAAATACCCATACTTCTACGACCTTGTACGCGAGCGCTACTCGTGCCGTCACTATGATGCCTCGGCGCCCGTGGATGATTCTATCGTCAAAGCCATCCTCGAAACAGCCCAACTGGCGCCCAGCGCCTGCAACCGCCAGCCCTGGACCTTCGTTGTAGTGCGCGATAAGGCCACACGCCAACGCCTGCTGCACGCCTCGCGCCCGTCCTTTGTCGATGCACCCGTCCTCATCGTTGCCTGCGGCCATCACGAACAGGCATGGCACCGCCCCTCGGATGACAAAGACCATACAGACATAGACTTAGCCATAGCCGTCGAGCACATCTGTCTGGCGGCGGCATCGCTGGACCTTGGCACCTGCTGGGTGTGCAGCTTCGATGTTGAAGCCGCACGCGATGCCCTGGGTCTGCCCGCCGAAGTCGAGCCTGTAGCCTTGATTCCCCTTGGCTATGCCGCCGCCGAAGCCGATGGCAGTCCTGCTCCCGTACCGGCCAAGACACGCAAGGACCTCAACGACATCATCCGATGGGAAAAGTATTGATACTGAGCGCTTGTGCCGCCGCCATCGCCGCCGCTGCCATTGCCCCCGGATGCAACAGCGACGGATGCACCGAGATGCGCAGTGCCATGCCCATAGCCCAACTACGCAACAGCGCCACCGGCGAGGTTGCAACCCTCGACTCGCTCGACATTCATGGCATAGGCGTGGCCGGCGACAGCCTGCTGGTAAGTGCCGGGACGGCCGTATCCAAACAATACCTGCCACTACGATATTCCGCATCAAGTGTGCGCTGGTGCATTGCTTACCGCTATGCCGGACTGGACAATGACCGTCTCAACGACACCCTTACGCTGACATACACATCATCGCCATGGCTGGCCGATGACGACTGCGGCGCCATGTACCGCTACACCATCACCGGGGCAACGTCCACCACACACCTCATCGACAGCGTCAGTGTGGCACAAGCCGAGGTCACCAATCTCGAAGACGTCAACCTCAACATCTACTTCCGCATATCCGAGCAATGACCACGCCACGACTCCAGACACTTGCCACAGCCGTCATAACCCTGCTGATGCTGCTGCCATTATTTCCCGGCAACGCCGATGCCCAGCGCCGCATCACCCCCGTGACCCCGACATCGCCCATGCGCGCGCCCGTAGACTCGGCATTGATACGTCAGCGAGCACTGGAAGCACGTCGAGCTCGCTCCACGCAATACACCGATGATCAGGGCAAAACAGTTATGGTAGACACCGTCACCGGTACCGAATGGGTAGACTCGACTATGCTGCCCAAAAAGCCCAAAATGCTATACCCCAAGATTTACGAAGTTAGCATCGGGCTTAATATCTGGGATCCCGTGATGCGTGCATTTGGTCAGGACTATGGCATCGGAGGCGTTGACATTCGACTGAATATGCACAACCGCTACATTCCCGCTGTCGAAATCGGATTGGGACAGGCACGCCATAATGCCGACGAATACGGATACACCTACCGCTCACCTCTGGCACCTTACGCCAAATTGGGCATAGACTATAACTTCCTGTTCAATTCCAATCCCGCCTACCAACTTTACGGCGGACTGCGCTACGGCTTTGCTTCCTTCAAATACGAAGTTACAGGCGCCACCGACCCCGGTACATATTGGGGCGACAAGACTACCTTCGATATCCCATCGCAAAGCGCCTCGGCCGGATGGCTGGAAATAGTGCTGGGCCTGCGCGTACGCCTTTGGGGCAATATCAGCGCCGGTTGGGCATTACGCTATCACACCATACTGCACCAAAGCCACCCTGTCGGCGGCGACCCTTGGTACATCCCCGGTTACGGCACCGCATCCTCACCTCTAAGCGGCTCCATCACCATATCCTACACCATTCCATTGGGACATAAACGCCGGGCCAATACTGACCAAATTCCGGAGGACGAAATCCCTGCAATTTCCACCACTGACAGCGATGCACAGCCGGAAAAGTCAGCAGACCGAACACAGCCTGCACCCGACACCAAAGAACCGCAACAATAAACACCATACGCTAAGCCATGCAAACCAAAATGGCATAACCTTATGGTTAATTTAATTAAAAAGAAGCAAACACACTTTAATTAGCCTTGGCTTGCAGCCAATAAATGCATAACTTTGCAAGTGCAAAGCAAAGCTATCCACGCGAGCCCATTCCGCCACATAAAAGGCAGAGCAAAGCACGCCACTGCGACGACCGCCATCGTGAGACGCCGCCACCGTCCGGCCGGACAGCCATCGCATTGCACACAAGTAAGTATGATATAATCTCAAATGGTTTATGTAGCCCTACCTACATGTATGGTAGTGGCAATAAGAAACCGAACTTTAGAAGTCAACAATGCCTAATGGCTGGTCCGGAATCCGCTGTCGAAGCGTATTCGGACTTTTTTTTGCCCCTACCCCTCCGAAATATAGCACCCACAACAGGCTCAAAGCACCATCATATAGCCCCCGAATCGCAGACATATATCAATAGCCACGACAGCCACATAAGACCATGCAAAAGCGGCAGAAACGGCTATTACACGTCCCGGGCAAAAGAGCACAACCGATTAATTTGCGGTGTTTAGCCATTTCTCGCCGAAATATCGTAACTTTGCACTATATTTAGACTAACAAGACACTGAAAGTGATTACACAAGACCAAATAAAAGAACTGGGACAACGCCGCGATGCGTTGCGACACTACCTGGACATCGACGGCAAGAAAATCCAAGTCGAAGAAGAAGAACTGCACACACACGTTCCCGACTTCTGGGAACACCCCAAGGAAGCGCAGGTACAGATGAAGAAAATCAAGGACTTACAAGGCTGGATTGAACGCTACGATGAAGTTGACAAAGCCGTCAGCGAGGTCGAAACCGGACTGGACTTCGCCAAAGAAGGCCTTGTCGACGAAGCCGAATTGGACGGGCTGTACGCCGATGCAGCCACCAAGATTGAAGACCTCGAACTACGCAACATGCTACGCCGCGAAGAAGACCGCCTCGGCGTAGTACTCAAAATCAACTCCGGAGCCGGAGGCACAGAGAGCCAAGACTGGGCACAGATGCTGATGCGTATGTACCTGCGCTGGTGCGAGAAGCACGGCTACAAGACCTCGATAGCCAACATCCTCGAGGGCGATGAAGCCGGCATCAAATCCTGCACCATCAACGTCGAAGGCGACTTTGCCTACGGATTTCTCAAGAGCGAAAACGGTGTCCACCGCCTGGTGCGCGTCTCACCATACAATGCCCAAGGCAAACGCATGACATCATTCGCCTCGGTCTTCGTTACCCCGCTGGTAGATGACACCATCGAAGTACGCGTCGACCCGGCCGCAGTGTCATGGGATACCTTCCGCAGCGGCGGCGCCGGCGGCCAGAACGTCAATAAAGTAGAATCGGGTGTACGACTGCGCTACCAATTCGTAGACCCCTACACAGGCGAGCACGAAGAAATCCTCATCGAAAACACAGAGACTCGCGACCAGCCCAAAAACAAGGAAAACGCCATGCGCCAACTGCGTTCCATCCTATACGACAAAGAGTTGCAACACCGTATGCAGGAGCAGGCCAAGATTGAAGCCGGCAAGATGAAAATCGAATGGGGCAGCCAGATACGCTCGTACGTATTCGATGACCGCCGCGTCAAGGACCACCGCACCGGGCACCAAACATCCGATGTCAACGCCGTCATGGACGGCGACCTCGACGACTTTATCAAGGCCTATCTCATGCAATTTGCCGGCAATGAAGACTAAACATACACACGTTGGCTTCACCCTCGGCAACGCCGGCACCATCACTACTGCTGCCCCGGTCCATAGCCAACGACACACAAGGCACCACCATTACACAATTACCTCGCCATGACATACACCCGCACCATACTTACAGCCATCACACTGGCACTCGCCACGATACTCATCGCTGCCTACGCCGCTCGTCAACCACGGCTGCCAAAACGCTACGAAGACCAACAGTCGCTGACAATATACCAAGTTATGGTAGCATCCTTCAACCGCGATACCACCGCCACCAACCCGGGATACACCGCCATGTGGGGGCCCGACGACAACCGCAAAGACGGCAATATCGCCGGCGTCACCGCCGCCCTCGACCACATAGCCTCCATCGGCGCCAATGCCATTTGGCTCACCCCCATATTTGACAGCTCAAAAGCCAAAGGCGGCGAAAAACTCCGGTCCACCGGATACTTCGCCAACGACTACTTCGCCATAGACCCCCATTTCGGCACACGGGACGATCTGCGACACCTCATCAACGAAGCCCATGCACGCGGCCTCTACGTCATCCTTGACGGCGTCTTCGGGCACCACGGCGGAGTCACCACACCCTCACCCTCGGGATACACCATAGACAGCACACCCAGCGCCAACGTGCGCGACACCATACCCTCGGGCAATGTCGCCTACCCCGCCTCCCTGCCTTACTTTCGCGAAGTGGCCACCTGGTGGATAGACAACTACGACATCGACGGATGGCGCCTCGACCAGGCATACCAAGTCGTACAAAACGGACACAACTACTGGCGCGAAATACGCCAAGCCGTACAAGACCTCGCCGACCATCGCGCTGCACAAGGCAAGCGCTGGGGCACACTCGCATACATGGTAGGCGAAGACTGGGGTGACGCAAACGCCATCAACGCCGGCGTATACAGTGACCACGGACTCATCAGCGCCTTCGACTTCGACGGAAAAGAACGTATTTCCGGCCCCATGCAAGACATCGAAAGCGAAGGACTTGACAACTGGGACGATATAATATACGTGCTCAGCACCCCACGCCAACGCGGATACAAAGACGACACCGTGCTGCCCAACCTGTTTGTCACCAACCACGACGGATACCGCCTGGCCGACCACCTCAACCCCGCCGAGCCACTATACATCGAAAAACAAATGACACGCATGGCGATACTCGCCGCATATAACGGACCCATAACACTATACTACGGCGACGAATTCGGCGACCGCGCAGTCGACAACCACGGATGGCAAAAAGACAACGTCTCGCGCACATCCGGACACATCGTCCCCCTCGATGACCAACAGCGCCAACTTATGCAATACACCTCCAACGTCATGAACCTGCGACGCCAAAATCCCGCCATGTGGCGCGGAATCCCCACATTTCACCACCACAACATCGATGGAGCCGATGTACTCATCGTTGACAAAACAGACATCAAGACAGGCAACCGCGTAGCCATAGTCTTCAGCGACAAAAACGTCTCAGTTCCCATAGAAGGCACATACATCGACGTAGACGCCTGGCGCCCCGAAATCAAGGTATTGACACCTTCACACGTCAAGCACCACAATAAATAAGCAAACATACACAAAAGCACTACAACAAATACACATAACCATGAACGTAGTAGACAGATTTCTGCGGTACGTCAAATACGACACCCAGAGCGATGAACTCACCAACATGACGCCCTCCACACCCGGGCAAATGACCTTCGCCAAATATCTCGCCGACGAACTCCGCCAAATGGGACTCGACGACATCACCCTCGATGACAACGGGTACCTCATGGCGACACTGCCGGCAAACACCGATGCCGAAGGCATTCCCACCATCGGATTTATCGCACACCTCGACACATCACCCGACATGAGCGGACACAATGTTACCCCACGCATCGTCGAAAACTATGACGGCGGCGACATACTGCTCAACAAGCATACAGGCATTACACTGTCGCCCAACGACTTTCCTGAACTGCTCAACTACAAAGGACAGGCACTCATCGTCACCGACGGCAATACCCTGCTCGGCGCAGACGACAAAGCAGGTATAGCCGAAATCATCTCCGCCGTAGACCACCTCCAACAACACCCCGAAATCAAACACGGCAAAATACGCATAGCCTTCAACCCCGACGAAGAAATCGGCCAAGGCGCACACAAATTCGATGTCCAACTCTTCGGTGCCGACTGGGCATACACCATGGACGGAGGCGAAATAGGCGAACTCGAATACGAAAACTTCAACGCCGCAGTCGCACGCGTCACCTTCACCGGGCGCAACGTACACCCGGGATACGCCAAGCACAAAATGATAAACTCGATGCGCATAGCCAACCAGTTTGTCATCATGCTCCCACGATGGGAAACCCCCGAACACACCGAAGGATACGAAGGATTCTACCACCTCATAGGCATGGAAGGAACCGTCGAAAAAACAGTGCTCACATACATCATACGAGACCACGACCGCGACCGCTTCGAACGCCGCAAAAAAGAGATGGAACACCTCGCACGCAAAATCAACCACGAATTTCCCGACTGCTGCGCCATCGAAATCAAAGACCAGTACTACAACATGCGCGAAAAAATCGAACCGCTGATGCACATCATCGACACAGCCGAACAAGCCATGCGAGACAGCGGCGTCACGCCCAAAGTAGTACCCATACGCGGCGGCACAGACGGAGCACAACTCTCATTCAAAGGCCTGCCATGCCCCAACATATTTGCCGGCGGCCTCAACTTCCACGGACGTTACGAATACATACCTATCCCCTCCATGGAAAAAGCCACAGAAGTCATCGTCCAAATAGCCCGTATCGTTGCACAAAACCATCGCTGATACATACGCCCGTCCCGATGGCACCGCCATCATCATTACCGGTGCCACCGGCAGCGGCAAAACATCACTCGCTATAGAACTGGCGCGACACCTGCACTGCCATATCATCAGCGCAGACTCGCGCCAGATTTATCGCGACATTCCCATTACCACAGCCGCACCAACCCCGGACCAACTCGCCGCAATACCACACCACCTCGTAGGCACACTACCCATAGACGCCACATACAGCGCCGCCCAATTCGTTCAAGACGTACACACGCTGCTACCGCGACTATGGCAAAACAGCCCCTACGTCATCATCTGCGGAGGCAGCATGATGTACCTACACGCACTGCTGCACGGCATCGACGACATGCCCACTATCACCGAAGACACACGCACATACGTACTCGACCTATACCACCGACACGGACTGCAACACCTGCTCGAACTGCTCGCCACTCTCGACCCGCAATACCGAGCCACCGTAGACCCGGCCAATACACGCCGCATAATACACGCCATCGAAGTCAGCCTCCAAGCCGGACGCCCTTACAGCAGCCACCTCACCGGACGCCCCACTGCCCCGGAGCTGCACGCCGTTACATTCGCCCTCACCATGCCACGACCTCAACTCTTCGATCGCATCAACGCACGTGTCCTCCAAATGGTAGCCGACGGCATGGAACAAGAAGCACAACGCATGTACCCCTTGCGACACCTCAATGCCCTCAACACCGTCGGCTTCAAAGAATGGTTCAGTCACTTCGACGGAACGCTCGACCGCACCACCGCCATAGCTCGCATCGCCAAAAACACCCGCGTATACGCAAAAAAACAACTCACCTGGCTGGCCCATGCCGCCTTCGACGTCACCCCACTCGATGCCCAATCCCCCATCTCCCCCCTCACCCAAATCCTCCATCACCTCCCCGATACCACAATTCCCACCGCCACCTGACACCGGCAATCATAGCCGCACAACCACCCGTCCCCTTTCACTATCCCCACGACCAACGCCATCCGACAAAATAACCGAAAACGCCTCCGGTGTTCTCGGCATTCCCGGTGCTCCTATCATTCTCGTTGCTTTCTCTCCTATCAGGATAAAGCTCATCCAGATACCGCTCAACTACCGCTTGCTCAGCCTCTGTCCGCTTATCAGGCGACTTCCCCAATATAGCATCTATCGAACATTCATTCTCATCCTCCTTCCCGAAGCCGTCCGAATTTCGGCTTGACCCCGAATTACCCCGGCTTTCCGCTCCACAAGCACAAAAAGAAGGAATTACATCCAACGTCTAAAACGCTGTACTGTAATCCCTTTCAATCTATGTGGTCCTTGTAGGGCTTGAACCTACGACTCCCTGATTATGAGTCAGGTGCTCTAACCAACTGAGCTAAAGGACCTTCGGTATGTAATTACCGCTCCATACAAGCGATATACCCGTTTTGTGAATGCAAAGTTAGCTATTTTTATTGAAACCGCAAGCGTAAAAGCATATTTGTTTTGTGAAAAAATAAGAAAATTTCAGATAAGAAGCACAACGGCATAATTTTCCACTCTTCCTCAGGGGGGGGGGAGGCCGCACAAATTCAGGCATGAACGAATAAGCGATGAGGACATGAAGAAAACCTCGCACACATGTATCCGACATGGTTCCCAAGTATTAATCGCCTGTTATCTTGGCAAACATTTAGCCGAGTAGATGTCGACCTGCGGGAATATTTTTGAAGTCCAGGCTGCTTTGTTCCCTATTTGCAAATTTTAGCACATCATAAAGCCGTATTAAGGAATATTTCGGACATTGCGCGACGCAAAAGACCTAAAATCACATGTCTAAACCAGACAAAACGTATCCGATTTAAACAATTAAATTAGCCATATACATGATATCGCATTACCATTATACATTCTGCAGCCCCAAAAACATTCGATTGATTTGCTAACCTTTCTAAAAATTTGTAAATTTGTACGTCCAAAAAAGGTGGCAGGCCCACCTCGCAATCATCGATTGTGCACATTCAACCGCATATTGCAACCAACGACTTACCGACGACACAGACATGATCCTATATACATTTTTTAAGAGTTCCACGACACTTGCCACCCTTGCCTTGGCGATAGTTTTCGGTCCTTTAACCGCTTGTTCGGGAAGCGGGAGTGACGAGACAGAGACCAAGGCGCTGCGCGATACCATCGTGTCCTTGCGCCAACGCGGAAAGAACATGCGCAACCAAAGCCGCTTTGGCGAGGCTTTGCGCCTGCATAGCGAAGGCCTCAAACTGGCAAAAGCCATAGGCGACACAGCCGAATGGATACAAGCACTTAACAATATAGGCACCGACTACCGCCGCATGGGTATATACGATGTGGCTCAAGAATACCACTACAACGCATACCGCCTGTGCGAAGAGTCTTCGGATACAGCTTATGCAATGCGCAAGAATCGCGTGGTATCACTCAACGGACTCGGCAACATATACCTCAGCATCCGTAATTACGAACGCGCGGATAGCGCCTTCCGCCTTGCTTTGGCCGGCGAACACGCCCTCGGTAGCAATACCGGACAGGCCATAAATTACGCAAATCTGGGTGCAATATACAACGCCCGAGGAGATGACGATAAGGCTATGCAGTACTACCGCAAGTCGATGGATTTGAACCGCGCCGACAACAACGACCTCGGTATCGCATTGTGTCACACATACTTCGGCAACATATACGAGAAACGCCACCAATACGATAATGCTCTACGCGAATACTCGGAGGCATACCGTATTATGGAGGCATCGGAAGACAAATGGCATTCGCTGGAACCGCTACTGGCTTTGGCTTCCATATATATAGACAGAGACAACGACTCGCGAGCTGCGACATTACTGGCCAGAGCCATGGCCACAGCAGACAGCATCAAGTCCATAGAGCATCTTGCGTCCATACACAATTTATATTATAGGATGTATAGCCGCGAAGGACAATATCGCGAAGCTCTGAAACATCATGTCTTGTCCACAACGCTACAAGACAGCGTTGTAGACATGGAAAAGAGCAACCGCATACACAACATCGGTATAACCATCGAACGAGGACGCCAACAGCAACGCGTAGATCTTGCCCAAAAAGAGTTGCGAGACGAACGCTCGGCCAAATATATCGGTTACGGAATACTGATAGTCATCGTAATACTGCTGATGCTGGCCGTAGGTCTTATGTATTATAGTGCACGAGTACGCGCACACAGCCACAGAGTACTCCGCGAGGCAAGTCGAATGCGCGAAAGTTTCTTTACAAACATCACCCATGAGTTTAGGACGCCTCTCACCGTTATTCTCGGTCTAAGCAAGGGAATAGCAGATGACTCCGAATGCAATCCGGAGATACGGCACAAGGCCCAAACAATACAGCGCAACGGCGACCGACTACTGACGCTTATCACGCAATTGCTTGACATCTCACGCATAAAGTCCGAGATTGGCGATCCCGACTGGCGACATGGAAACATCGTCGCTCAAGTATCAATGCTCGTCGAATGCAGCCGCGAGTACGCAGCCGGTCGAAACATTGCCATTAAGATGGACACCCCGGCTCAAGGCATCGAAATGGACTTTGTGCCGGACTATGTGAATAAATTATTCTCCAACCTGATGTCCAACGCGCTGAAATTCACCCCCAATGGTGGTACTATAACAATCCGCATGAAGAAAGCTGACACAATGCTTGACATAACTTTCGCCGACACCGGAAGCGGAATACCCGAAGACAAACTTCCACACATTTTCAAACCTTTCTACAGCGACGACAGCACATCCGGCACAGGCATCGGCCTGGCTTTGGTACGCCAGATTATCGATGCCGTAGACGGCACCATAGAAGTGTCCAGCAAACATGGGCACGGAACTACATTCCATATTACCGTTCCCATCCACAACACCGCCAAACCGTTCTCCGAAGACGATGCATCAGTACCATCATCGATACCGACAGCCATACCGGACATTCCAAGTTCTATTGAAGATGAGCCGGCAGACGACAAACGCAAGCACGTACTGGTCATCGAAGACAATAACGACGTAGCCGAATATATATGCTCGCAACTCACCGACACCTACACGATACATCGCGCCGAAAATGGACAACAGGGATTGACATTGGCTCGCGAAATAATACCCGACATTATCATCACGGACGTTATGATGCCCGGCATCGATGGTCTCGAAGTGTGCCGACAAATACGCAAAGACAGTCTGGTCAACCATATACCTATTATCATGGTGACTGCGCGTATAACCGAGGCTGACAAAATACGCGGACTGGAAGCCGGAGCGGACGCATACCTCGCCAAGCCTTTCAATGCCAACGAATTATGCACTCGCGTGGATAAACTGCTCGAGCAGCGTGCCATGCTCCGAGACAAGTTTGCTACCCAAGTTTTACGTATAACGACACCAGGACACAGTAAAACCGTGACCGAGAACACCACTTCCGACCAATTTCTCAAACAAGCCACCGAATCCATCCGAAACATGCTTACCAAAGGCAATGACGTCTCCGTTACTTCTTTGGCCTCTCATATGGGTATCAATACACGCCAAATGCACCGTAAAATCACTTCCATACTCGGCCAAACACCGGTATCATTCATACGCTACGCCAAAATCCAATATGCGTGTGAGTTGCTCGACAAATCCCCGGGAACACCACTGAAAAATGTGGCCATTGATTGCGGTTTTGCCGACTATTCGCACTTTGCTCGTGTCTTCAAAGAAATTACAGAAACCACTCCTACGGACTATGTCGGGAAAAAGGCCTGACATACAGACTCAATAACAAGCACAGTATGGATGCGTCCACGGCCATTTGCCATGGGCGCATCCGTTTTTTTTGTAGACTATACCAAATCGAACAAATATTGGTCTATATGAGAACTGATTTCGACCTTTAGACCAGCAAAATTGGTCAAAAGGTCGAATAATTTGTATATTTAGTCTAAGATACATACCTTTGCAGCCTTTTTGAGAATGAAAACAAAAAAATTGACAAGTATGAAAAAGCTACTATTGGCCGTGACGGCCATTGCTGTAACGGCCGGCACAGCCGTGGCCGAAGGCTACCAAGTCAACACTTTCAGCGCACGTCAAGAAGGCATGGGACATGTCGGCGTTGCTCTTAAACTTGGGGCCGAGAGCAACATCTTTAACCCCGGAGCGCTGGCATTCAGCGACAAGACTGTCGATGTTACCGCCGGGATGAGTGCAATCAAATCATCGGTTACAGCCAATCATAATGGCACCGAATACAAAACAAGCAACAAGGTAAGCACTCCGTTCAACATATCAGCCGCCTTCCGCATCTACGACAACCTGTATGCCGGCGTATCCATGTACACACCCTACGGCAGCAGCATCAACTGGGGTGACAACTGGGCCGGCGCAGTGCTCAACCAAAGTGTCGACCTTAAGATATTCACCATACAGCCCACCGTGTCGTGGCGTCTTCTTCCTAAACTGAGTATCGGTGCCGGACTTATGGTCTCCTGGGGTAGCGTAGACCTGCACAAGGCACTTGTCAGCCCCTCATCGCTTGATCGCCTGCTCGGTGCCTTGGGCAGTGATGTGCGCTTCGGCAGCATCTCCCCAGCATCTGTCGAACTCACCGGGTCATCAGACCTCTCGGTGGGCTATAACATCGGAGCCATGTACGAAGTCACCCCGCGCATCACCATCGGCGCATCCTTCCGTTCAAAGATGCAGATGAAGGTCAGCAAAGGCGATGCAGAAGTATTTTACGCCAACCAAGCAGCCCAAAAGATTTTGGGAAATACGCTTGATAACCTCAACCAAACCAATTTTTCAGCAGCCATGCCCTGCCCCTACGTGCTGACCTTCGGCGTAGCCTATCGCCCCATAGACCGTCTGACACTGGCTTTTGACGCCCAACTCACCGGATGGAAAACATACGATTACCTCGACTTCTCCTTTGATTACCTGCCCGACTTCGACCAGCATCTAAGTAAGAAATACCACAACTCATGGACTTATCACCTGGGTGCCGAATATGCTCTCACAGACCGACTGGATCTCCGTGCCGGACTCATGGTAGACCAAAGCCCGGTCAACAAGGACCACTACAACCCCGAAACTCCGGGCATGACCAAGATAGAGCCATCGTTAGGTCTGTCGTTCCGTCCGATCAAGAGCTTCTCCATAGACGTGGCCTTCATGTACGTCAAGGGCTGCGGTGCTGACAACGCCACCGGCCAATACGATGACTTCATAGCCAAGAATTATCCACAGCTCGGTCTGCCCTCCACAGGTCAATTCACGGCCGACTACCATATACACGCCGTCATACCCGCCATAGGCGTGCGTTACGCATTCTAAAGGCGCAAGTACCGACCGCAATACAACGGCCTCGGCACTCCCTTAACTATTTATAGGGAGACCGGGGCCTGTTTTTTCCCACAAAAGTCGTAACTTAGCGGGTCAAAACGCCACTCCGGCACCATGGACGACAACCGCTGTTATATTGCCATAGACCTCAAGTCCTTCTACGCCTCCGTAGAGTGTGTCCTCCGCGGCCTCGACCCGCTGAAGACCCACCTCGTGGTGGCCGACGAAACACGCACAGACAAAACGATATGCCTGGCAGTGTCTCCATCGCTCAAGGCACTTGGCATCGGCGGAAGACCACGCCTTTTTGAGGCACGGCAAGCCGTACAGGCTGCCAATAGACGCCGCGGCACAGCCCTACCGGGACACAGTTCCAGCTGCGATGCAGACGCTCTTGCAGCCAACCCGTCACTGGCCATAGACTTTATCATAGCCCCGCCCCGCATGGCTCTATATATCGAATACAGCACCCGAATATTCGAGATATACAGCCGCTATGCCGCACCCGAAGACATGCACGTATACAGTGTCGACGAGGTGTTCATCGATGCCACGCCCTATCTGCACGCCTATGGCGGCGACCCGCACGCAATGGCAATGACCATGATTCGCCACGTGTTGCGCGAGACAGGAGTCACCGCCACAGCCGGTATAGGCACCAATATGTACCTATGCAAGATAGCCATGGACATCGTAGCCAAGCGCATGACACCGGACGCGGACGGCGTGCGTGTAGCCGCACTTGATGAGACCGCATACAGGCGACTGCTATGGGCGCACACACCCATCACCGACTTTTGGCGCATAGGTTCGGGCATTGCTCGGCGCTTGGCCGACCGCGGCATGTACACCATGGGCGATGTCGCACGTATGTCCATAAACCACGAAGACACCCTGTACGCCATGTTCGGTGTCAATGCCGAGCTGCTTATTGACCACGCATGGGGACACGAGCCGGTGGGCATTGCAGACATCAAGGCATACACGCCATCTTCACATTCAATTTCAGAAGGACAGGTACTCACCGAGCCTTATAAGAGCGCCAACGCCCTTACAGTTATACTCGAAATGTCGCAGTCTTTGGCCCTAAATCTTGTAGCCAAAGGGCTGGTCACAAAAGCCATAGCAATAGACATCGGCTACGATGTATCCAACATTTCCGATGACGGGTCATGCGAGGGCGTGCAGATTGTCATCGACCGATACGGACGTCGTGCTCCGGCGCCATCGCACGCATCAGGCACATTTGCGGCGCCCACAGCCTCGGCCAAATTAATCTGCAAGTCCGTCACCGGGCTGTGGCACAGTTGCGTACACAACACACTGACTATACGGCGGCTCAATATCACCGCCTGCGAGGTTCTACCGGTCAGCGAGGTCTTGCCGGCCGAAGCGCCACAACCGGACCTCTTTGGCGAATACATCAAAACAATAGCTGCCGAAAAAAATCGACAAGCCGATGAAGACAAGGCACAGAGGATACAACGCGCCATGCTCGACATCAAGACCAACTACGGTAAAAACGCTATACTCACCGGGCTCAATTATCGTGAAGGAGCCACCGGACGCCAACGCAATAGGCAAATAGGAGGACACAAGGCATGAAACCGGAGGCAAATGCAGACATACTCTATGCAGACATCATCGACAGACAATATCAACCGTCTGTCGTACACCGGCACATGTCCATGAAAGGACGAGCAGCACAATTTGCACCTTTTGCGGCGCTGCACGGCCATTCCGAATCCATCGATGAAGCCGCACGGCACACCGATACGGACACAGAGCTTACCGACGAAAACCGCACCGACATCGCGCGACGCACAGCCGAGGCCTACGATGCCGCCATCGAAGTCGTCATCCGACATTTTTGTCCGGACACGCACAAAGCCGGTGGCATCATCGCCGAAAGCCGCGGCATTATAGCCAAAATCAACGATACGGAACAATGGTTGCGGCTACACGACGGCACAACCATTCCCTTTGGAACGATACGCGACATCTTCTCCGAAAGCATCGACCTGTAACACAGGCATAAAACATAAAAAGCATTTTTTTACATACGCATACATAAGCACAAATATGACGCTAAACACATACACTACAGCCTTATTAGCACTGACATCCATAGCATTGACCGGATGCGCCGACGATTACAAAGGGCAGCCGGACACCCCCGACAGCGAATATACGCCATACAACGTAGCGGTGGAAGTACTTGACTACTCGCCTATGCCGGGCCAATTCGTCAACGAATTACCCGAGATAGCACCAAACGCAGATGCGGTCGCAGTACGCCGTGCAGTCCAGCAGAGCCTCGACCGAGGCAGCTTGATATGCCTCGGTGGATTTGGCGGTAGCGTAACCCTACGTCTCAAGACACCCATACTACACTCGCCACAAGCCCAAGGCGACTTCCGCGTCCTCGGCAATGCTTTTTATTGGGGAACAAGCACATATGATGGGATGCGCGTGGGGTCGTCCGAACCGGGCGTGGTGTGTGTCATGGAGGACGTAAATCGTAACGGCAAGGCCGATGACACCTGGTACTACCTGCGCGGCGCACGATGGGAGCAAGCCCGCATGACCACCGTGACATACACAGACAACAGCGCTGCCGGCGACAACGATGCCTTTGTCCTATGGTCAGCCGATGACGGGACTTCTGGTGTACTGAGCCGCAATGCCGCATACCACAACCATGCCTTCTTTCCCTCTTGGGGCGAGAAGACATCAACAATGTCAGTGACAGCCATGCGCCTGCCGGACAACCATTTCCTTGTAGGCGGGACCTATGTAGGCTATTGCTACACCGGGTACGCCGACTCATGTCCCAATGACCAAGCCTCATCAGCCTTAAGCCTGGCCAATGCAGTTGATGCAGACGGCAATCCGGCAAATATACGCCGAATCGATTTTGTCAAGATTCACACCGGAGTGCTGCAATGCAACGGACCACTCGGCGAAGTCTCCACCGAAATATCGGGCATCCAAGCATTGCACAACTAAATACCGCCGAAACAGCCAACGCCCCATCCTGCCCTATACCGCACAAAAAACAGCGTCACAGATGGCAGCAATCTCACAAAATAACCGTATATTTGCATCTGCTTAGGCCGTGGCATACACTGCGGCCATGGTTATGGGCACGCATAGGCAAGGCACAAAAAATGCCCCATGCACCAACGAAAGCAACAGAATACAATAATAAACAACATAACAAACAATACACTCATACGATATGGCAACATGGTTTGAATGCAAAGTACGCTACGACAAAATGCAGCAAGACGGCTCGGTGAAACGCGTTACCGAACCATACATTGTGGACGCACTTACCTTTACAGAAGCCGAGGCTCGCATCATCAAAGAAGCCCAGCCCTACATTTCCGGCGAATTTTCGGTATCGGCAGTCAAACGCACCAAAATCAATGAAATATTCTATGACGGTACAGGAGACAAATACTACCTGGCCAAAGTAGCCTTTATACAAATAGACGAAAAAGGCAACGAGAAAAAGGCCGCAACGCAGTACCTCGTGCAAGCCGGCGATTTTGACAGAGCCCTCGCCAACATCCACGAAGGTATGAAAGGCATCCTCGGCGACTACGAAGTGCAGTCCATAGCCGAAACAATGATTATGGACGTATACAAAGCCGACCTGAGCGGCAATAAGTAATGTCCTGTTTGACAATACAATGTCGCACGATATAGCATCCGAAGTACAGCGCCTGCACACCCTGCTTCCACAGGGCGTGACACTGGTGGCTGTCAGCAAATTTCATCCCATCGAGAAGCTCCGCCGAGCCTACGATGCAGGGCAGCGCGTATTCGGCGAAAGCCGCGTACAGGAAATGCTGACCAAAATTCCGGAGATGCCGGATGATGTGCGCTGGCACTTCATAGGCCACCTGCAAACCAACAAGGTCAAAAGCATCATCGGACACACCGCCTTGATTGAAAGCGTAGACAGCGTCAAACTGCTCAATCTCATCGACCGCCTCAGCGCCGAGGCCGGAGTGGTCACACGTGTACTGCTGCAAATACACGTCGCCGCCGAAGAAACCAAATTCGGATTCACGCCGGACGAGCTGCAGGAATATTTCCGCAACGGCGAATACCGCAGCCTGCGCGCCACCCATATCTGCGGTCTCATGGGCATGGCCACAAATACCAACGACACCGGACGCATCGACAGCGACTTCGCTGCTATCGCCTCACTGCACCGCCGCATCATCGACACCTGCCCCGATCTGTGCGGCTTCGACCAACTCTCCATGGGTATGAGTGACGACTATGAAATAGCGCTACGCCACGGCAGCACCATCGTACGCATAGGCACCGACATCTTCGGACCGCGCGAATACTGACCGGACACACCATAACCCAATCCTTCACTCTTTCCACCCCTACATAAAAGACTTTTTTATCCATCTAAAATATAATACCGAACACCATGGCACAGAACCAAGCCGGACACAAGAACTACGCCCTGCCCATTACAATCATGTTTGCCCTGTTTTTTATGATAGCCTTCGTCACCGGGTATCAAAACCCCTTAGGCTCAGTTATCAAAAAAATGTCGGGCGACAACATTTTCCTGACCCAACTCGGCACATTCGCCAACTTCATAGCCTACGCCTTTATGGGCTACCCGGCCGGCAAGCTGCTCGAACGCCACGGATACCGCCGCACAGCCATGGCCGCTGTCACTGTAGGATTTGTCGGCGTCCTCATCACCTATCTCTCCGGATATATCCTCAACGACAACACCACCGCCGTATCGGTATATATTATCGGCGCTTTCGTGGCCGGATTCTCTATGTGTATGCTCAATACCGTAGTCAATCCCATGCTCAACTCATTGGGTAAGAACCAAAATCAAGGCAACCAATTCATACAATTCGGCGGTGCATGCAACAGCATCGGCGCCACACTTGCTCCGGTCATCGTAGGCAGCCTCCTGGGCGGCGCCGCCAGCACCATCTCGGCCGCCAACCCGGTATTCTACCTCGCCATGGGCATCTTTGCCGTTGCCTTCATAATTCTATACGTCAGCCGACTGCCCGAACCACACAAGGCCGGTGAAAAGCGTGAAGGCATCAGCATCGCCGGGGCATTCCGCCACCGCAACTTCACCTTCGGCGTCATAGCCATATTCTGCTACGTAGGCATAGAAGTCGGCATCGCCAACTGGACACTGCAATATGTCGAAAACAGCCCCGCAGTCAATTCCAGCGCCATGGCTCCCGCAACCATAGCCGGCAGCGTTGCCGGAGTTTACTGGCTTCTCATGCTCGTAGGCCGACTCATCGGCGGCGCAGTAGGCAACCGCATATCCTCTCGCGCTATGCTTACCGTGACATCGGCAGTCGCCATATGCCTGCTCGTCATCGGCATATATATGCCTGAGACATCCACCGACTTCTTCGGATTCAACGCCACAGAGCTATCCTTCTTCTCCGTGCAAATCCCGGCCAACGCCATATTCATGATACTCTGCGGCCTATGTACCTCCGTGATGTGGGGCGCAATATTCAACCTCTCCGTTGAAGGCCTCGGCAAATACACCGCCGTCGCCTCCGGATTATTTATGGCCATGGTTTGCGGCGGAGGCATTCTTCCTTTCATTCAGGGCCTTATCGCCAAAGACTGTGGCATCCTTGCCGGATTCTGGCTCACCGTGGCCGCTGCCGCATACATCCTTATGTACGCCCTCATCCTCTCCCGGCCCAAGAAAGCCTGAACGGCAGTAAAGACACACGCCGCCTGCACTCACGCATAAGCCGCGCCACAAACTTCCTATAAAACACACCCGCCGCCGACAACAACGCCCCACAGGCACATTAGTCGGCGGCGCTTTGTTCCTAAAAATGTTCCAAAGCGAAAAGGGAGCAAAAAAACTTTGCCAAACATAGTTGTAGATTCAAAAAAAACGCTTAACTTTGCACTCGCAAAACAGCCACAGACCCCGGACGCCATCCAAGACAGACATCCGGGACACACCAAGGAGTGGTGCTCGAGTGGTTGAAGAGGCACGCCTGGAAAGCGTGTAAACGTCAAAAGCGTTTCGGGGGTTCGAATCCCCCCCACTCCGCAAAGCGCAATGACTTATCACAAGTCATTGCGTTTTCTTTTTGTAGGCATAGCACGTCCGACCGTCCGTTTCCGCTCTCGGCATACACGGCCGAGACCGGGCAGCCACAGGCCGACAAATGGTTTTAACGCTGCGATACAGCCGATTACATCATTTTGAACTATGTGTATTTTGCCCATTGGATTTAAAGTTGTAAATTTGTACGCATTTTTAAGGCCTAGGAATATAATATACCGAGGGGCTTTGCGTTATATATATAGCGCATTTTTTAACTAAAATAATGATAATTATCGTTAACTCATGAGATTAACCCATATTGTCGTCGCAGCCGTTGCTACTGCAGCCATGGCTTCATGCTCGACGCCTCGTACCCCCCTAACATATTTTACTGACATAGACTCGGTAGGGCTCAACGCCACCGTGGCACAAGGCGAATACCTGACACGCATCGTCCCGGATGACGAGCTTCTGATTACCGTCACCTCGCAAAATCCGGAAGCCACAGCGGTCTACAACCTCCCGTTAAGCAACCCCGCCGTCAATTCGCAAATCACCAAAGCCACGACACCGCAGCAGATGACCTACCTCGTAGACTCCAAGGGCGACATCACTATGCCGGTCCTCGGCACGCTACACGTAGGCGGACTGACGACCGAACAAATCCAACAATTAGTAACCGAAAAAGTTAGCATCGACGTTGACAATCCGACGGTCATAGTCAAGATGGTCAATTTCCATGTCAATGTAGCCGGCGAAGTACGCACTCCTGGCGTGGTCAATGTCACACGCGAACGTTTCTCGGTGCTTGACGCATTATCCTCGGCCGGAGACCTCACCGAGTATGGCGAACGCAGCAATGTGCTCCTTGTACGCGAAGAAAACGGCAAGCGCACCGCCCACCGCATCAACCTCAACAGCTCGGACATCCTAACCTCCCCTTATTTCTATGTCCAGCAAAACGACTACATATATGTCACGCCCAACAAGATACGCCAAGACAACAGCAAGTATAACCAAAACAATGCATTCAAACTCAGCGTCATCTCCACTATAGTCAGCGCATGTTCAGTGGTTGCCTCGCTGGTGATTGCACTCGCTATCAAGTAACGGCACACAGGCTTATTACGGGTAAGGCGCAGCCTTGCCCCCTTTCACTTTAAACATCTTAAGAAAAAACACCATCACACCTTTCTCCTCACCGTTCGGTTATGGCAAAAAGCAACCAAAACTCGGAGTTTATAGACATCAAAGGACTGCTGTCAACTTACGCTAAAAAATGGCACTGGTTCCTGATTTCAGTAATAATATGCGGACTCGCAGCCGTCTTGTTTATCAAGATTTCCAAGCCTAAGTATGAAGTCCATGCCAATGTGCTCATATCGCAGGAAGAAGGTAAAGGCATGTCCAGCTTCGGCGGACTGGGTGACATCTTCGGATCAAGCGGTTACGTCGAAGACGAGATATTTGTAATCAACTCGCACTCGGTACTGCGCGATGTGGCTCGCGACTTGGGCACCTATCGCACACACATCGTCAAGACCGGTATACTCTCCAAGGTATTCAAGTACAAGAAATTTCCCGTGGAGGTATATCCCGCACCCGGCATCGTGGACACGCTGCTGACCACCGTGTCCTTTGCCGCAGACGTACGTGCCGATGGTATAGCCGACATCACCGTCAAAGCTGCCGGCAAGAAAATCGCCGAATTCGAAGAGCAAAAACTACCGGCAACACTTAAGACCAAATACGGCTCCTTTGTGGTTGATCGCACCAAAGATTACCCCGCAGGCGAAGACGTCAATACGACAATATATGTCACCGGATATGATGTGGCTGCCGAAAACCTGGCCACCGAAGTCAAGTCCTCCATAGCCTCCAAAAAATCCAACGTCATCGCCCTCAGCATCATCTCCACAGACGAAAAATACGGACGCGACATCCTCAACGCCATCATCGCCCAGTATAACGACCGCGGTATCGCCGAGAAAAACCGTCAGAACGAAAAGACCGCAGCCTTCATCGATCAACGCCTGGCATTGATATCCGACTCGCTCAACGCCTCCGAAGCCGACATCCAAATCTACAAGCAGAGCCAAGGCATCGTCGATGTAAGTTCCGAGACCTCTTACAACATGGGGTTGAAAAGTTCAGCCGAACGAGCACTCATATCGGCCCAGACCGAAAACGAAATCATTCGCATAACTCGCGACTTTCTCCGCGACCCCGAAAAAGCATACGACCTCATACCCACCGGCAGCGAAATTTCGGGCGTAGGCAGCAGCATAGGCACCTACAACCAGCTGATAATGCGTCGCATAAGCCTGCTCACCAATGCCAAGGCCAACAACGTGGCCCTCAAGTCACTCACCGAGCAAATCGACGCTATGCGTGCCAGCATCAACACCAGCCTTGACCGAGCATACCAAAACTCACTAATAGGCGTCCGCGACCTCCAAATCCAGTACAACAAAGCCCAAGGGCACCTCGGCAATGTGCCTACGCAAGAACGCGCTTTCCTCAACCTCAAGCGCCAGCAGGAAGTCAAGCAACAGCTATACCTATTCCTGCTTCAACGCCGCGAAGAGACTGCTATGCTCCTTGCCAACTCCGTACCCAAGGGACAAATAATAGACAACGCCTACACACTCAGCGAACCTGTAGGCATGAGCAAGAAGATGATACTTGCCATAGCCATATTGTTGGGACTCTGCTTCCCGCCGGTAATACTGTATCTCAAGAAGCTGATGCGCAACAAGTTTGAGACACGAGCCGAAGTCGAAGCCCTCACCGAAATACCCGTATTGGGAGAGATGTGCACCGACCATGGCGGCACACAACTTGTGGTAAGCAGCCACGACACCTCGTCAACCAGCGAATTGTTCCGTCTGATACGATCCAACCTCCAATTCATGCTCTCCGCAGCCGATGATAAAGTTATCCTGATGACTTCCACCAGCTCCGGCGAAGGCAAGTCATTCATATCCATCAACCTGGCCGCATCATTAGCATTGCAAAACAAGCGCGTACTCCTCATCGGCATGGACATACGCAACCCACAACTGGCCAAGTACCTGACCCTGACCCCACACACCGGCGTCACCCAGTATCTGGCCAATCCGTCCATAGCCATAGACGACCTAATCATACGCGAACCGCTTATGCCTAACCTCGACATCATTACAGCCGGCCCCATTCCGCCCAACCCGGGCGAATTGCTCACCGGCGATGCCGTCGACCGACTCTTTGTCGAACTGCGCAAACGCTACGACTACATCATCGTTGACACCGCCCCCGTAGGTATGGTCAGCGACACATTCAACCTTGCACGCATATCCGACGCAACCATATACGTATGCCGCGCCAACTACACCACCCTGCGCGACATCCAGTTCATCAACAGCATATACAACGAAAAACGCCTGCGCAAGATGTCGCTCGTAGTCAACGGCACCGCAGCACATAAGGGCTACGGATACGGATACGGTTCGGACAAGAAGCACAAGAAACACAACCTCTGGCAACGCATCACACGCCGATAAGACACGCTCCGCATACACCATACTGCCAATGTCCGCCAAAGGAGTATATAAATGGAGCGCCATCGACCGCGTATGCAATTCGGTGATAACATTCACCGGAAACATAGTCATGGCGCGACTGCTGACACCCGACGACTTCGGATTGCTGGCTATGGTCGCTATATTCACAGCCATAGCCTACAACCTTAGCGGTTGCGGAATGTCCGACGGACTAATACACAAAGCCAAACCCACCGAACGCGACTACTCCACCGTATTTGTATTCAACGGCGCCTTCGGACTATTCTTTGCCATAGTGTTCTCGGCGGCAGCCCACCCATTGTCGCTGTTCTTCGAACGACCGCAAATCGAAGGCATCATGTACGCCATCGCCGTATGCTTTTTCTTCCAGACGCTCAGCTTCACGCAAGAAACCCGTATGCGCAAGAACCTGGACATGAAGCGTATGTGCATCGTCCGCCTCAGCGCCACCATAACATCTCTTGTTGTAGGCATCGTCCTAATCCTGATGGGATATGGATACTGGGGACTGGTATCCACACACATATTCCTGAGTTTCTTCCTGTTTGTATACTACGTCACCATAAGCCGCTGGATGCCGCGCATAGCGTTCTACCGGGACTCGTTCAAGGAAATGTTCGGCTACGGAATACACTTGATGATAGCATTTGTCACAGTACAAATAGGCCGTAATATCAACACCATGGTCCTTGGCAAATTTATCTCGCCGGCATCTTCCGGCATCTACTCGCAAGGCCAAAAACTCGAAGAAGTACCATACGCCATCACCGAATCGGTATTCAACTGGCCGTTCTTTGCCGTACTGTCCAACGAACAAAACCATACAAAGCGCCAACAACTGTGCCGAGACATGCACGTACGTCTGTGGACACTCAATATTGCCGTCGGCGCCTTCCTCCTACTTGTGTCATGGCCGGCATTCAACGTCTTATACGGCAGTAAATGGGACGCCGCCGTACCGGTGTTCCGCATACTTATAGCATACGGCATAGCCTCCTCCATGAAGTTCTTCTACCAATCTGCGATGAAGGCATACAACCGCACAAAGTTGATGCGCAATCTCACGGTCATAGAAGTTGGACTACAGCTGGCCCTGCTTGCCATATTCTTCCGCCACGGCATAGAAATGGTAGCTCTGACACAGGTCATAGCCGCAATCATAATATGTATTGCACATGCATGGTACTACAAAAAGATTATGGAATTTACTGTCAGGCAAATGCTCGGCGAATTTGTACACTCTGCCTACATCCCCACAATAGCCTTTGCCGGCAGTGCCGCACTGGCAACTCTGTGGTACAACACCCTTCACCCGGTGGCAAACTGCGTGCTACTATGCATAGCATTTGCCGCTGCTTACATCGGCATCTGCGCCATCGTGCGCCCACCATATTACACCGCGGCACTTGACATGATCAAAGCCAAATTATATCGGCGTAATCGCACTAACAACAATATTCAAGCATGACCACAGCGGCAGCGATAGACATACAGGCGACTGCGAGCGACTCTCCGACAAAGAAACCATATCTCCATGTCGAGCGTCGCCATTGGCTCAACGCCCTGATATTTCTGCTGTGCATGTCGATGATGGGGCTACAATTCCCTCCGGCATATCTCTTTGTGCCCGTAATACTTATACGCTCCCTCATCAAAGACCGCTACGATGCAGCCATCCAGCTCACCATTTTCTTCGGCGGATACGCTCTAATCGGCGAAGGCACCCTACCTATCAAGACCGACGACATCATGCTTCTGGTCTCTGTCGTGGGGGTCTGCATATACCGCAAGCCGCCGTTGGTACGCAAGGTACTCTTCGGACTACTATTGTATGCCGCCGCCATAATCATATTGGCCTCCTACTCCGAGGAACGCATGAGCGTACAGATACGTCTGATACGCTACTACTTAGGCTTCATATACTTCATTGTGCCGCTGATGCTATTTGCCGGACGCGAATTCGACATGGAAGAATTCCTGCGACGACTCTTCCCATACATCATCATCGTCTGCGCTTTCTATGTCTTCGACGGCTTCATTATATGCGGACAGGTTCTAATACCGCGCTCGCCGTTGGGTTTTGAAGGAGCAGATACCTCCAAATACAATGACCTGATACTTTACGGAATAGGCAACTTTCCTCGCAAATACCCCTGGGGGCTTTTCCTTTTTGCTTTGGTCGTTTGGAGCATTGCACGCAAATATCGTTTGCAGTGGTATGTCTGGATTATAATCATTTTGGCATTCCTTTCATCAAAGACTTTTACAATGATTTTTGGCGTGTTGTTTTGCCTTATGGTATTCCAAGCCAAAAAGACTAAGATACTCGGATACGGCATCGCCGCAACCATCCTGCTGGCTGTCGGGTATATGGTAGACTCGACACTTCCGATAAACCCCGTCAACGAAAACTCCACCCTCCGCATCAAGTCCTCCCTGGACCAAATATTCGTCTTGGATGAGTCTGAGGACGACGAGGACATTTCCGAATTCGGGTCGGGTAGACTTGCACAGGCAATGCCCAAGTTTGAGCTAATGTACAAATACGACAAACAGTGGACCGGACTCGGATTTCTGCACCCCGAACTGACAAAAAACACCAAGTACATTATCGAAAACGAATACTATACCGATGTAGAAAAAAGTATTGAAGTCGCCACCGGCATCGAAATTTCGCCCCTGCAAGTATTTCTCACCATAGGCTACATCGGACTTATCATACACCTGCTGTTTTTCATTTGGCTGTACGTGGTGATACGCAAGCTGAAATACAGCCAATTCTATCTATCAGTGATGATATTTGTATTTATCGCGAGCCTCGGAGGTTTCATGGGGTGGAACATGACAACGGGACTGGCAATGATGGGACTGTCTTACGGCGCAGTGCTGCTCGCCAACCGGGAAGAAGTTTGGAAAAGTCAAAGCAAAGAATACAGCCGACAAATAGCCCGTCAGAACGGCTAACGGACATATACGATACTTCAACACCTTTGGACGCCATTATATCGTCCGATTCAAAACACGGCAAACTTCGGTTCGGACAATAGCAGTACCGGACTTGATGCCTGACCGCGATTAGCGTCCACAAAAAAATACGGCACAATACTCATTACGGCATATTCACGACAGCTCAAGAACATATCAAAGCGCAAAATAATAGGCTGAATCAAAAAAAAAGAGTATCTTTGCGGACGCTTTACCCTCAAAGCCCTGTTTTTGCCGTAATTTGATGCCGGCGAAACAGTTTTTATACACTTATTATCGTTAAATATAGCCGAAACTGTTACATTAAGACACTTAAAACAAGATGATTCCCAAGATAATACATCTCTGCTGGCTGTCGGGAAACCCATACCCTACAGACATACAACTATGCCTTGACTCTTGGAAAAAGCACCTTCCGGACTATGAAATCTGGCTTTGGGATACTAAACGATTTGACATTGACTCAACCCGATGGACCCGCCAAGCGTTCGACGCTAAGAAATACGCCTTTGCAGCGGACTATATTCGCTTGTACGCACTATACAATTATGGTGGAATATATCTCGATTCAGACGTCCTTGTATACAAAAGCTTTGACCCTCTACTGTCTCTGCCATACTTTGTGGGACACGACCAGGCAGGGTGCTTCGAGGCTGCCGTAATTGGCTGCGAACCCGGATGCCAATGGATTAAAGATATTTTGGACTCATACGAGGGCATGCCGTTCATCCGCGAAGACGGAACATACGACATGCTGCCAATGCCATGCCGCTTCCGATTCGTGCTGTCTGACAAAGGCTACAAATTCTACAAAATCAAGCATTTGGAGGACCTCGATGCATCTCAATACGATATTACGCAAAAGCAAATGTACGTTTTTGACGGCAAGCATTTCAATGGTCGTAATAGTTTGGAAGTGCATCCTACCAAGAAAACATATTGCTCGCACAACTACGCAGGCAGTTGGAAAAAACAGGAAAAAAATTTTTTGAAAAGCATACTACCCAAATGGATTATAAAATCAATATACTTCATAGGCTGGAGGACTTGGCGCAAAAAAGAATTCAGTAAGCTTCAAATCCCTTTTGAAAAAAGTCGTAAGCGTTGACAATATGACGCGATGCAATACCACACAGAAGTCATCACAAACTATCATGCCAAATCCACTCCGAATACAAACGGTCAGATATACGGACTAATATGGTATTCTTGCCACCTTTGCTAACTATGACAAAGAGCGTCAGCGGCTATTAAGCCGGTACAATTAAACTTGCCCAATCCACTTCCAAATGGCTAAAAAGAAATCAGGCACCATATTTGATAAAGTATTGTTCATCGGACCGGACTTAAAGGGACGAGGAGGTATCGTGTCCGTACTTCAGGCCTACCGCGATGCACTCCCGACATTCCACTTTATCAGCACCAACAGCCGACGTGGACTGATTCCGGGATTGTTTAATTTTGCTCGAACTTTAGTTGCGCTTCCTTTTATCAGACTTTTCAGGCCATACACGACACTTGACATACATGGAGCCAATGGCAAATCATGGGCTCGTAAACGCCTAATTATAAACCTCGGGCATTTGCTCGGTTACAAAATTGTATTCCACATGCATGGAGGTGAATTACGCAAATACGTAGCGGCCAAAGGCACCGAACATTATATGAAATGCTTCAGGAAATGCCGCCACGTTGTCTTTCTGACCGATGCATGGACCAAATATGCCCAACAAGAGTTAGGATGCACCAATGCCGTCACGCTGATGAATATTGTTCCGACACCGACGATGGCCAAACAGCCACGCGCCGAAGGAGCGCCTATATCCTTGGTTTATCTTGGCTATATCTACAAAGAAAAAGGTGTTTTTGACCTATTGGATGTCATCGCAAACAATCGCGACAGATGGCTCAGGCGACTAACACTGACAATAGGAGGCCAATGGAACGAGGATCGCGTAATGAACTTCATCAAAGACAACAATCTTGATGAAATGGTCAAGTTTGTAGGCTGGGTATCCGGAGACGCCAAATCCAAAATATTATCAACAACAGACATACTTGTACTGCCGTCCTACTATGAGGGCCTTCCCATATCCGTACTTGAAGCAATGTCTTACGCAATGCCGGTCATAACGACTCCGGTCGGCGGCATACCCGAAGTGGTCACAGACGGCGTCGAAGGCACATTGTTTACACCCGGAGACAAAGCTTCATTAACCCAAGCAATAGACAAGTATATCGAAAATCCGAGATTAATCGCCGGACAAGGCCTTGCCGCACTTGAAAAATCGCAAATGTTCTCTCCTTTACACATCTCGTCACAGTTGTCTCAAATAATCGAATAATAGAACAACAAGAATCACACCCATATTCATCCTATGGCAAAAGCACACATTGCAGACATCCTCAAAACCGGGATTGCCAATCTCCCCAACTGGATAAACATTCCGCTACTTAGGCTGAATCCGTTACGCGAATCCATATACGGGCCGGGATATCGCAAATTCAAGCAGTCACTGCCGACAATCGACCCCGAGCAACGGCTAATCGAAATGGCAAATTACGCCATAGCCAATGTGCCATACTATCGCACCCGATACAAAGGTCTGGCCATCAAAGACATCGATCAATTCAAGCGTGAAATTGCATTCATCGACAAAAAGGAAGTAAACGCACATTGGGACGACTTCATCGCCGATGGCATCGATCTTGGTAAAACCGTACTAAAAACAACCAGCGGCACTTCAAGCAAACCCCTTCGCATGATTATACCGGCCAACCGTTATGTTACAGAAATGGTATTCACGACAGGTATTTGGCGGCGTTGCGGCTGGAATTTTGATGTGCGTGCTACCATTCGCGGCATCGAAATTCCTAAAGGTAAAACCTACAAAGTCAACCCCGTCACACGCGAGTTCATCTTTGACTCCACGCGTCTCAACCAGGAATACGCGGCACAGATATATTACGTGATGCGTCGCCACCATATCAATACGATATATACCTACGCTCGTGTTGCCATAGCCTTCATGCAAATGTGTCGTGACCAGGGTCTTGACACTTCATTCATCAAGTATGCCCTGCTGACATCCGAACCTGTCACCGATGCCGCCTATGCATTCCTCACCAAAGGTTGCGGCCTAAGTGTAAGCTTCACATACGGACATACAGAAAAACTCATATACGCCGGCAATGACGGCGCACAAGAATATAAAGTCGAAGAACTATACGGATACACCGAACTAATCGACGAAAACGGCAAAGACATTACCACTCCCGGCGGATACGGCGAATTGGTAGGGACCACGTTATACAACAAATACTTTCCACTGATACGCTACCGAACAGACGATTATGCCGAACTGTCACGCATCACCCCAACCGAATACGGCTATAGCCAAAGGTGGCTCGGACACATCGACGGAAGACACGCATACAACATCATCATCAAACACGATGGTAGCCGCATAACTGAGACTGCAATACTACTTGACCATAGCGTATGCTGCCGCATAGACGGCCTACAGTATACACAGACCAAGGCCGGGTATATCACCGTGGACATCATTCCCGGAAAAGACTTTACCGACAAAGACACCGAATACATGCGCCGGCAGACCGCACACGTCATGGACGGCGAGCAATACGTCCAAGTCAATATCGTTGACCACCTAACACTTATGCCCAACGGAAAATTCACTCCGGTACTAAACTACATACTCAATCCGGCCCTGTCCCCGGACAAAAAAAAGGAGCAAGACCCATCGAGCATACTTATATCTTAGCGTATCCATGGGTTAGGATTCACAGCCGACAGCCATTGCCGATGGTCGATAAACCTATAATAGCCATACCGACTATCACGGGCTATCCCGGCTAAACACTACACGCGCATATTTGCCTATGTACAGCAAAATGCGTAACTTTGTCAGCACAAAAAGTATAACCACGATTTACCGACCGACGTTCTTCCCTAACCGTCGGCACACTTATTAAAGACATATAATGGAACAACTGACACAAAAGCTCGGCTCAGGAGAGATGGTAATACAGGAACTGCCTATGCCCCAACTATCCGCAGGCATGGTCCTTGTACAAAACCATTATTCGCTCATCAGCGCCGGCACCGAAGGCTCGACAGTCAAAGCCGCCCGCAAAAGTCTGATAGGCAAAGCCAAAGAACGCCCACAGCAAGTAAAGCAAGTATTGGAAAAACTGCGCCAACAGGGCTTTGTACAGACATATCGCGCCGTGATGAAAAAACTCGACGCTTATTCACCATTAGGATATAGCTCGGCCGGCACCGTCATCGGCGTAGCCGATGATGTCACCGAATTCCGCGTAGGCGACAAGGTGGCTTGCGCGGGTGCCGGATATGCCAACCATGCCGAAGTGGTGGCCGTTCCAAAAAACTTGTGCGTACGTCTGGAGGCAGACGCCGACCTGGCCAAAGCCTGTTACAATACACTGGGAGCCATAGCATTGCAAGGTGTGCGCCAAGCCGATATGCGTTTGGGCGAGACTTGTGCCGTTATCGGTTTGGGCCTTATAGGTCAATTGGCATGTCTCGAACTGCGTGCCTCGGGTGTAAACGTCGTAGGTATTGATGTAAGCGCCGCCGCCGTCAAGACAGCATCAGAACACTGCGCCGACTTGGCTCTGACACGCAATGACCCGGGTATCAAAGAGAAAATTCTTGACTATACTGACGGTCGCGGCGTCGATGCAGTGCTCATTGCCGCAGCAACTTCTTCGCTCGATCCCGTCAATTTTGCCGGCGCAATATGCCGCCGCAAAGGTCGCGTAGTGGTACTGGGCGCAGTACCCACAGGATTTGACCGCGACCCGTATTATTACAAAAAAGAATTGGAACTGCGCATGTCCTGCTCGTATGGTCCCGGCCGCTACGACCTCAATTACGAGGAAAAAGGCATAGACTACCCGGCAGCTTACGTGCGCTGGACCGAAAAACGTAATATGCAAGCCTTCCAACAACTGGTGCACAGCGGACGCATCGACTTGCAATATCTCACCACCCACGTATTCAAATTTGAGGACGCTCCCAAGGCTTACGACATCGTGCTGACGCACAGCGAACCATTCCTGGGCATAGTACTCGAATACGACACTACCAAGGAACACACCGAACGCTCGATAGTGACCGACGCTGCGGCCGCCGCCATCAAGTCGGACGCCCCCGGCATCGCTTTCATCGGCGCCGGCAGCTACGCACAAGGCAATTTGCTGCCAAATCTACCCGCCGCCGAGCGTGCACCGCGCATAGCAGTGATGACCAACTCGGGAACGACATCCAAACGCGTTGCCGAAAAATTCCACTTCGGCCGCGCAACTTCCGACATCAACGACATCCTCGGCGACAGCGCCGTCAATACCGTATTCATCGCCACACGCCACGACACCCATGCCTCGTATGTCGCACAAGCCCTCGCCGCAGGCAAAAACGTGTACGTCGAGAAACCTCTGTGCCTGACACTCGACGAGCTTGTAGACATCGAAGAACTCACCCGCAAAAACGGCACAGGCGTCATGATAGGCTTCAACCGCCGATTCTCACCTTTTGCACAAATGCTCAAAAAACGCCTCGGCGAAGGCAAGATGTCCATGCTGTATCGCGTCAATGCAGGCAATATACCCGCCGACCACTGGATTCAAGACCCGACCGTCGGAGGTGGACGTATCCTCGGCGAAGTATGCCACTTCATAGACCTGATGACATACATGTGCGGCTCTCTGCCCGTCAAGGTGGCAGCCTCGGCCATGCCCGATCCGCAGGGACTCAATGACACAGTCAATATCACCATCGAATTTGCTAACGGCTCGACAGGCGTTGTCGCCTACTACGCCAACGGCCCAAAATCGTTGCCCAAAGAGCACTTCGAAGCATACCATGCCAGTACCGCCGGAATCATCGAAGACTTCCGCCGCGCCGAGGTATACGGACGCAAAAGCGAGAAAATGAAGAAAGCGAACCAAGACAAAGGCCAGCCCGAAATGATGCGCCAATTCTTTGACGCACTCGCCCAAGGACGTCTGCCCATCCCTATGGACCAGATTTTCGCCGTCACCAAGGCCTGCTTTGCCGCCCTTGAGAGCATCCGCGAAGACGGAATGCCCATACTTATCCACTAAGCGCACAGTTCTCCGGGCTCTTACGCGAAGAACAATTCAACACCCACCATATACGATGGGCATACATCGGCAGTGTAGCCGATGTATGCCCACACGTTTTGACGTTGCAGCGCGCCGGCAAGCAAAGACAGCGATAGGCCCGATCATTGCTTAAACATCCGGTATTGACGCACTTAGCAACATGCCAAATTAAGGCTTACATGCCAAAACTAAAGCCCTAAAAAAACCACATCGAAATTCGCATCGATATCCTCTAATGAAACTACAACTTCAACCAACGGCAACACTCACATACCGCAAAGCCGAAAAAACAAAAATCACTGGACTTAACGTTCTTAAATTGCTATGCGCTTTTTTTGTTGTTCATATCCATGTAGACTGCCTCTACACCGATTGGGTATACAGCATAGTCCACATTGCAGTCCCTATCTTTTTTATGATTTCCGGGTATTTTTTGTGTGATGACACCGGTGTCATTCAAACCGGGCACATCAAAAAAATAATCAAGCACATGATTCCCGTCATCATCTTTGTCAACCTCATATACTTTTTATATTCTCTCATTCCCGAACCCTACGGCCACTCATGCAAACTTGATCAGTTGTCAAGCCCGAACACATGGGTGCTACTGATATACCCCGGTTCATCATTCTTTCACCCCGGCTGGTATCTAAATGCCTACATCATCGCGCTATGCGTTATCGCCTTATTGGTAAAGCTGCACTGCGACAAGCTTTTGTATGTTTGGATATTTATAGGGCTGTTTATTAACTTCGCCTTCGGGGCATTAGCCTTCACTTGGTTAGACAACGCTAATGCAACATTCCTCGGCATCGAGTATTCAAAAATATCTCTTATTCTCAACCGCAACTTCTACACAATAGCCCTACCCTTCATCGCTATGGGGCTTTTCGTAAGACGAAACCAAAAGCATCTTGCACGTATGGCCGCGTCCAAGTATATGTACGTCGCTGTTGTACTGTTGTTAGTTGCCGGAGTAGCCGAGCACATGTGGCAGAAAAGCATAAATCCGGCAATATTCAACACACACTTATTCACGCCGCTTGCAGCCATGTCACTCTTCCTGTTCGCTCTTCCACGCTTCAAAGCGAACCGATGGCAGACCGCCGCAAACTATGGTCAGCGCTACTCGGCAAGCATATACTACTGGCACCTTTTGGTAAACTACATTATACTGGAATCATTGCTACAACCATTGGCTCCAACATTCTTTAGCGACTGGGGCGCACCTATATGCTGCATATTATCTTTATTGCTGGCGATGTTTATCTATCACTCCAAACAGAAGTACAAGACCATACCTTCCTGGATGGGTTAACCTAAATCCGCACATATAAAACGTTGCCAAAAAACGCACGAATACAATCACGGCTGCTTTTGGCAACGTTTTTGCTATAAGATGGTGGTGACACAAAACTACGAATATGGAAAAGAACAAATATAATAAAAGCGAAAAACCCAACAACAAACAGCAGCATAACACAGCCGACGAAGCAGTGGAACAAGAAGCCTCGCAGACGCAGGACGAGGCTGCAACCGAAGGCGAAAGCACTGACGTCAAGGCAGATGCAGAGCCTGAAGAAGAATTGAGCGAAGTAGACAAGCTCAAGAAAGAACTGGAAGAAACTCGTGACCAACTCGAAAAAGAGAAAAAAGAATACCTGTTCCTGATGGCAGACTTTGACAATTTCCGCAAACGCACCATACGCGAACGCAGCGAATTAATCAAAAACGCCGCCGAAAAAACCCTCAAAGACCTGCTGCCCATAGTCGATGACTTTGAGCGCGGACTCGAAGCATCCAAAGACGCTGCCGAAGCAAAGGCCATACACGATGGCATGGAGTTGATATACAACAAGCTGATAAAACATCTCGGCGACAACGGAGTCAAGGCTATGGAGTCTACCGGCGCCGATTTCAATGCCGACATCCATGAGGCCATAGCCACCATTCCCGCCCCGGACGAATCTCAAAAAGGCAAAGTCATCGATACAACACAAAAAGGCTATACAATCAACGACAAAGTACTACGCCACGCCAAAGTCGTCGTAGCACAATAACTTTCCGGACGCACACGAGCATCCAATTGCACAACACAAAACAATGGATAAAAGAGACTACTACGAAGTACTTGGCGTGAGCAAGACTGCCACACCGGACGAGATCAAAAAGGCATACCGCACACTCGCCATCAAGTACCATCCCGACCGCCACCAAAGCGACCCCGAAGACAAGAAAAAGGAAGCCGAGGAGAAGTTCAAGGAGGCAGCCGAGGCTTACGACGTGCTCAGCGACCCGGACAAGCGCCAGAAGTACGACCAATTCGGCCACAGCATGGGCCCGCAAGGATTCGGCGGTGGCGCAGGCGGATTCTACCACGCCGGCGGTATGTCTATGGACGACATATTCGCACAATTCGGCGACATATTCGGCGGACGTATGCACTTCGGCGGCAACGCCGGCACACGTGCTCGCCGCAGCGTCAACCGCGGCTCGGATTTGCGCATACGCGTCAAACTGACACTCGAGGACATCGCCAAGGGCGTTACCAAGACACTGAAGATACCTACAGACGTCAAATGCGACCACTGCAACGGAACCGGAGCCAAGGACGGCACAGCCACCGCCGGGTGCCAGACATGCCACGGCACAGGCGTGGTCACTCGCGTCCAGCAGACCATACTCGGAGCCATGCAGACACAGACTACTTGTCCAAACTGCCACGGCTCGGGCAAGGTCATCACCGAAAAATGCCCTTACTGCCACGGCACAGGCGTACAACGCCAAGATCGCCAAGTGACATTCTCCATACCCGCCGGCGTCACCGACGAGATGGTCCTGACACTGCGCGGCGAAGGCAACGCCCCTCAGAACGGCGGTGTCAACGGCGACCTGCTCGTAGTCATTGAGGAGCTGAAGCACCCGGAGCTGATACGCGATGGCAACGACGTAATATACAACCTAATGCTTGATCTTCCCACGGCCATACTCGGCGGCAGCGTCGAAGTGCCCACTATCAACGGACGCGCACGCCTGAAAATCGCCCCCGGCACCCAGCCCGGCAAAATCCTGCGTATGCGCGGAAAAGGCCTTCCCGAATATGACAGCCGCAACGTGGGCGATGAGCTTATCAACGTGATGGTATACATCCCCGAGACACTTACGGCTGACGAGAAAGCCGTCGTCGAAAAGCTCCAAGGCTCGGCCAACTTCAAGCCCTCCGAGGAAGACAAGCAACGATTGTTCTCCAAATTCAAACACATCTTTGAAGACTAAGTTCCACATTGGAACTATATAAATATGAGCATATACAGCTCGCATGACGCCCCCGTATGCGGACGGTTTGCCCCGTCGCCTACGGGGCGCATGCATTTAGGCAATATCTATACAGCCGTACTCTCCTGCTACTATGCTCGCCGCAAAGGCGGTCGATGGATACTGCGAATCGAGGACTTGGATCCGCAACGGTCGCGATCCGAATACGCCGACATCCTTATGGACGACCTGCAATGGCTGGGCTTACAATGGGACGGCGAACCGCAATACCAAAGCCGGAGGCACGACATCTACGCCAAGGCACTTAGCCGGCTGTCCGCCCTCGGTCTCGTCTATCCCTGCCGATGCACCCGCGCCGACATTATGACCACCCAAGCGCCGCACCAAAGCGACGGCCACATCGTTTATACCGGCACCTGCCGGCCGAGCACGCCGGTACACGATGCTGCATCTATATCCGAGACACTGCGCATGATGGTACCGCCCTACCCTAATTTTTTGCACAAGAACGGAGACACAAACATCGCCTTCGATGATGTGATACACGGCCATTTGAACGTAAATCTTGCCAACACCTGCGGCGACTTTGTGCTACGGCGGCGCGACGGCGCATGGGCTTACCAATTGGCCGTAGCCGTGGATGATGCCCTGATGGGCGTAACCCAAGTAGTGCGTGGCGAAGATTTGCTGCTGTCCACCGCCGTACAACGATACATCCAAGGCATATTGGGTCTGCCTATGCCATCGGAATACATACACCTGCCGCTGCTGTGCAACCAAGCAGGGCAACGACTGTCCAAGCGCGACGGAGCCATGGCTATGGATCAACTGCGACTGCAGAATACGCCCGAGCAAATCATTGGGATGATATGCCTGCACGCCGGACTGGAGACGGAAGAAGTGCTAACTGTTATACAACGCACACAGTAAAATCACTGCACGAAAAGCAAGCATACCATCCGCTATACAATCTTACTTCTGCCGACCTCGCTCGTATTGTTCGTCTACGATTGTCGCTGTCGGCACACCATCAATCCAACGCCGCAAAGTGGGTACATCCAAGCTGTCCGTTTGCGAATAATAGTCGCCCAAACGCAGTCCTATGACGTAGGCTATGGGCGCGTCAAACATCGCTTCGCGACCGCTGTACGATGCCACCTCCGTAAGTTCGGAAGCCCAATTATCCAAATCGGTGGCCGCCTTGGCTCTCAGCTTTACAGATTTGTCTTGACGACAATGTTCCATCTTACGCCAAAAGTACAGCCAATCGCGAGACAACGGATTGAGGAACAACAGCGTTCCGCCATCTACATAGTATCGGAAAATGCGCTTCATCTGCGGTTCGGACACCGTGTCCATCAGTCCGCGCGGTATAACCACAGCCTTAATAGATGAATCTATCGAGCGAACACATCGAAAGTCGCCGAGCAACGACTCTTCATCATCGTTAAAACTCGATGCAGGCACGCACAAGGTCGGGACAGAATCCGTAGCGGCACTGTCGGACTGAACACCCTTTTGATCATCACTTTTGCTTTTGGTGGTACACGCGGCTACAGCCCACAAGATTCCGACAAACGCGATTGCCGGATATTTGCATCGTAAATTCATATCACTTTAAGTTTTTTCAGTTGTACATAGCAATCGTGCACGGCACGCACATCGGACGCCCCGTTGTGAGCGTTCTCTAATTCGTGTCCGAAAAGAATGTAATACAATTCGGACAACCTCGGCCACTTGTAGACATACACAGGATGCGGTATAGCGCAAAACGCCGTAGACATCTTCATCGTGCACACCATAGGCATATCGTCAAGCATGTCAGGCAGTCCCAATCGACGACACTCGGCGCCGATGACATTGCGATCAAACCAAATATTATGTCCCACCAAACGGACACACCCCTTAGCATCAGCGGCAAGAGCTTCAAGCGCCTCGGACAACTCAACGCCTTCGCGCAAAGCCGTTGCAGTGTCTATGCCGTGAATATCGACAACTTCCTCAGGAATTATAAAACCGCGTGGACACACTATCATATCGCCATCGTGCACTATCGTGCCCGACCCATCTACTACAAGCCAACTGAGGCGCACCATACGCGGCCAATTCTCGGGACACTCGGTACACGACACTTCGCTGTTGAGCGCCAGTCCCGTAGTCTCGACATCGACCATCAGTACCATCCCATCGCGATTGGGTGCACCATACGTCGTCTCGCCATCACAGACAACGGCGTCCGTATCCTCCTCCGCGCCGTCATACACCCTCGACTGCGGCACACGTCGTACCGACCCGGCAGCAGACATTCCGAATCCGGGCGCGGCATACGTCTCGTACGAACCCACGGATGCGGAACGATGGCGGCATCGATGCCACCGACGACATATCACAACAATGGCAAGGCATACAAGCGTGATGCCCAACACTATTGTATATACCATGTCCTGTTCCATAGCGGACTTTTCTTGGAGTAATACAGCACTTTGGCTGCTGAACAATTAAGTACCAAAAGACAAAGAGAGCCGTCATCGCATGGTGACAGCTCTCTGTATTCGGCGAGTAGCGAATTCGGGAATCGAACCCGAGTCTCCACCTTGAGAGGGTGGCGTGCTAGGCCACTACACTAAATCGCCGTGGTTTTATGACGCAAAGGTACGGCTTTTTCGCGATACAGCAAGAAACAAATGCGTTTTTCGCCCAGTTTTAAGATTTTTTTTGAAAAACCGAAGATCCAATAGCCGTGTACTTCCATCGGCAATAACGGCAATATAAATATTGCATCAGGCTTTGTACAACTTCATTGCCGCTACATATTTGGCCGTATGCCACTTTCTACGTACCTTTGCAAAGCCTGATAGACTCATTGTATACAGGCACAAAATCGCACAAAACACATGGACAAGCAATACCCCGAAGGGCTGGTGGAAGCCCTGACCACACTGCGCGACTACTGCGCCCGGAACGACTATAAAGGCTGGGACCCCTACGACGGCCTCAACTCGCGCGTATTCCGCGCCATCCCACTGATAGGTCGCAGCGCAATCATACGCCTGTGCTGGATACAGCTTTTCAAGCGCTCGCCGCTGAACCTGCGTCCTCTGCTGCTTGTCCCCAAACAGCACAACGCCAAGGGTGTAGCTCTGGCCGTACAAGCGCATTGCGAGATGTTCCATGCAGTCGAGGCCGACCCGCCATTGGCCGAAGTTCTCGGCACGCAGGATACACTCAAAGCCGAAATTAGTCGTTTGTCTCAGCTGCTTGTCTCGCTGGCCACACCCGGATTCAGCGGTCCTGCATGGGGCTACAATTTTCCATGGCAATGCCGCCGTGAATTTCTCTTTCCGGCCGGACAACCCACAGTTGTCGCCACCAATTTTGCCGTATGGGCGCTACTCGATGCCTACGACATCACCGGCGATGAAACACTGAAAGACACCGCCTGCGCCGCAGCACGCTTCGTTACCGAAGACTTACGCCGTACGCCGCACGCCGGCGGAGTCATTTTGTCCTACTCGGCCATGCCGGGCAATGATACCATATACAATGCCTCGCTACTGGGTTCGCGTCTGCTCACGCGCATATACACCTACACCAAGGACGACAGCCTCCTCGACCTGGCCCGACAATCACTGAAAGCCTGCGCCGCCGAGCAGCGCCCCGACGGCTCGTGGACTTACGGACTGAAGCCCGTCACCGGATGGATAGACTCTTTCCATACGGGCTACGACCTTGACGCATACGCCGATTACGCGCGACTGACCAACGACCATACCTACGATGAAGTGCTGCGGCACGGCCTCGAGTACTACACCACCACATTCTTCGATGCTTCGGATGGCACTCCCTCGTACTATCACGACAAGCGCTATCCCATCGATATCCATTGTCCCGGGCAACTCCCCGTAACGCTTGATACAACAAATAGTTATGATAGATATCGACCGCTTGCATTGAAAGTCCTTCGCTGGACGCTGGACAATATGCGCCAAAACAACGGCACCTTCATGTATCAGAAAAAACCCGGCATATCATCGCGCATCCCGTATATGCGGTGGTCGCTCGCCTTCGAGTTGCGATCGCTGGCCGTAACCCTACGCCGCGAGGCTCAGCGCCGGGCCGAAGCCAAGGACTAAGCCACCACCTCAATACCGAGGCACGCCATACATCGCAAAGACGACAACAAGACGACGCTCCCCTCAACCGATTCTTTTCGTGCCCCCGCACACAATTCTTCCGAGTACATACTGCGAAAAAGCGGCAAGACAATATCACTATTTGCGGAAATTTCAGTACCTTTGCACGATAAAAACCACCGGGTCGAACGACACGCCCGGTCTAAATACATTTCTCAGCAATGAAGCAACGCATAGAGAACCTCAGCAAAGAAATACAGGCACTGACAGCCTCCACCCCGGCAGAGGTAGAGGAACTGCGCATCAAATACCTCAGCAAAAAAGGCCTAATCGCCTCGCTTTTCAACGACTTCCGCACCGTCCCCGCCGACCAGAAGAAGGAAATGGGACAGTTGCTCAACCGGCTCAAAGACCTCGCAACAGACACCATCAACGGCCTTCGCGACGCGCTGTCATCCAAAGACGAACTACCGGCAGGCCTTGACCTGACGCGCACACCTTCGCCCATCCCCATGGGCACGCGCCACCCGCTGAGCCTCGTCCGCGAAGAAATCGTTGACATCTTCCGCCGACTGGGCTTCACCATAGCCGAAGGCCCGGAAATCGAAGACGATTGGCACGTATTTTCTTCACTGAACTTTGCGCCCGACCACCCTGCTCGCGACATGCAGGACACGTTCTTCATACAGCGTAGTCCCGATGTGCTGCTTCGCACGCACACATCATCGGTGCAGACTCGCGTAATGGAGCATACACAGCCACCTATCCGCATCATCTGCCCCGGTCGCGTCTACCGCAACGAGGCTATCTCAGCACGCGCCCACTGCTTCTTCCACCAAGTAGAGGCATTGTATGTGGACAAAGGCGTCAGCTTTGCAGACTTGCGACAGACACTGCTGTACTTCGCCCGCGAAATGTTCGGCGCCGACACCAGGATACGCTTGCGCCCCAGCTACTTCCCCTTCACCGAGCCATCTGCCGAGATGGATATTAGCTGTGACCTGTGCGGAGGCAAGGGCTGCGGTTTCTGCAAAGGCAGTGGATGGGTCGAAATCCTCGGCTGCGGTATGGTGGATCCAAACGTCCTCGAAGCCTGCGGCATAGACTCAAAGGAATACACCGGCTTCGCTCTGGGCATGGGCATAGAACGCATCACCAACCTCAAATACCGCGTCAAGGATCTGCGCATGTTCTCCGAAAATGACACGCGTTTCCTGGACGAATTTGCCGGCGCTCACTGATACGCCCGTCCTGTCCATGCCGACTGCCGCGCAACTCCTGCTACAACCTGCGGTATGATGCTCTGCGGAGTCGACGATTCAATGACCCTTCCAATTCCACTCGTATTTTCCCCCGGCATCTGACACCATGTTACACTGCTTGTTTGTTTTTCTCGGAGGTGGCATAGGCTCATTATGCCGCTACGGAATACAGCATATCGGCATCAGTGGAGCCTCATTCCTCTATACGCTGACGGCCAACATCTCGGGCTGTCTCGCCATAGGAATAATATGGGCATTGCTGGATGCATGGCATGCGGACAAAGCTTGGAACTTACTGTTAATCACCGGACTTTTAGGCGGGTATACCACTTTCTCGGCTTTTTCTTTAGACGTTGTGCAGCTTATTCAAGCAGGCAAAGCACTCACTGCCGCCGCATATGTAGCTGCAAGCGTGCTCGGCGGTCCGGCCGCATGCGGCATAGGGCTATATGCCACCCAACGCATAATACGCATTTTCGCATGACCATAGACGAAAAATACAACCAAGTACTCGAAAGACTAAGCCGCGAAATTCCGATGCCGGAAACCGAGCTCCATTATACCAACGGCTACCAGCTGCTTACGGCCGTAATATTGTCGGCCCAATGCACCGACAAACGCATAAATATGGTTACGCCGGCGCTCTTTGCCGCCTACCCCACGGCCAAAGACTTGGCCGCGGCGGACACCGCCGAAATATACGAATACATCAAATCGGTATCCTATCCCAACAACAAGGCCAAGGCATTATCCGGAATGGCCAAGGCGCTCACCCAACGCTTCGGAGGCAACGTCCCTGACAATATGGGCGACCTGCTCGACATCCCGGGCGTAGGTCGCAAGACAGCCAACGTCATCCTGGCCGTCCTCTACGGACAGGCCGCCATGGCGGTGGATACCCATGTCTTCCGCGTAAGCAACCGTATAGGGCTGACCGACAACTCACGTACCCCAATCGAAACAGAGCGCACACTAATGCAGCATATCCCGGCACACCTTGTGCCGAAAGCCCACCACTGGCTCATATTACATGGTCGATACGTATGCAAGGCTCGACGCCCGGACTGTGAGCATTGCTACCTCACCGATTTGTGCAAAAGCTACGCGCACACACACCGAATACAAGGCACAAACAACAGCTAAACCGCACACCATGGAACCCGTAGAGGAAACCACCTTCATCGTCATCATCGAAATCCTGGGAACAATATCATTCGCGATCTCAGGCATCCGATTGGCAGCCGCCAAAAATTTCGACTGGTTCGGCGCATACGTCATAGGCTTGGTCACGGCCATAGGCGGCGGAACACTACGCGACGTCTTAATCCAGGCGCCGGTATTCTGGATGGTGTCCTGGCATTACTTGGCCGTCACCGGGTTGTCACTACTTACGGTGCTGTTATTCAAGAGGACCCTTGTCGGCGGATTCCGAACACTATTCCTATTTGACGCCATAGGTCTTGCCCTATTTGTGGTCATAGGAATCGAAAAATCACTCACTTACAACTATCCTATGTGGGTGGCCATCACCATGGGCATAATCACCGGGTCTTTTGGCGGCGTATGCCGCGACATACTCATCAACGATGTTCCGTTGTTTTTCCGCAAGGACATATACGCTACCGCCTGTCTTGCCGGCGGGATAGTATATTGGCTGATATGGCTGATCGGAATGCCTTCCATAGTTGCACAGGTGCTTTGCGCCGCCACCGTCATCGGCCTGCGCATACTTGCCTTCAAATACAATTGGTCTCTGCCCGCGCTCAAGGTCAAGCCCGAAAACATGCCCAAGGACGACAACCTCGGCACCGGAGACTCATCCCTAAAATCCGATAACAATGACAATTAACCACGACAAACCCCTGATACAGCTGGCCAAATACGCCATTGTAGGCGTTATGAATACGCTTCTTACTCTGGCCGTTATATTTATATGCAAGTCGCTACTGGGGGTCAACCCGTACATATCCAATGCGTTAGGCTACATCGTAGGACTCATCAACTCCTTCCTTTGGAACCGCTCATGGGTATTCCGCCGCCGCGACGGCAAGCTGTCTCGTCAAGCAATATTGTTCCTCATCGGATTTGCCGTATGCTACGGACTGCAATTCTTCACCGTTTGGAGCCTGAACCAGTCCCCATTCGGCGAAATCGAAATACGAATCTCGAGCTTCACCCTTTCGGGCTACGGCATAGCAACGCTCATAGGCAACGTGGTATACACCGCCTGCAACTTCATATTCAACAGACTGTTTACCTTCAGCCGCCGCAAATAATACGGTTGCCGAACATATCAAAAAAAGCCATACTATGCAACAAATCATCAAGAAACACCTGACACTCCTATTGGTACTCTTAGCCTCGATGGCGACTTTCACGTCCTGCGATGACGATGAAGGATATGCCATTGACGTACGCGACCTCCCTTCACAGGCTTGGGACTTTTTGGATTACTATTATTATGACATTCCGGTAGTCGAAGCATTCTACTACGGCAGCGGTTCGGACGGATACTATCGCGTCAACCTCGCCGACGGTACCGGCATCGGCTTCGATGCATGGGGCAAATGGTACTTCGTATCCGCCCCCTGGGACTCAAGCGTCCCGGCAGGCATAATCCCGCCGCGCATAATCAATTTTGTAGGATACTACTATCCTTATGAGGCCATTGTCAGTATCACCATCACCGGATACGGATATGACATCATCTTATCCAATGGCACGGAACTATCCTTCGACCACTACGGCGAGGTTTATGATTAGCCCCAGCCACCCGCTCACTTCGGACAAGCAAAGCACAAAACGCATACGGCATACAACCCTATACCCGGACATCTGCCGTATTTACTCGTCTTTATGTCGTTGTTTATGCCCTTATGGCCTTAACCGGCATAAAATGCCGAATCTATCGCGCCGACTTCTCAAAGCCAACCTGACGTGTGAAAGCCTCGTCAAAGCATATCAGTGTCTCGGTCTGCGAGGCAAATTGTGCGTGCACATTGGACTGCAAAAGCTGGTACAAGTGTTCGTTATCCCGAGCCATAATACGTATTAACAGGTCATAGCGCCCGGACGTCACATTGCAGCTCACCACCTCGGGAATGGCACGCAGTATCTCGATAGCCTCGCGAATCTTGGATGGTTCCATGAGATGGATACCCACAAATGCCGACAACTTGTAGCCCAAAGCCTCGGGATTGACCACACAATCCCAGCGGCGTATTACACCATTGGCCACAAGTCGTTTAATACGTTGATGAATAGCAGCACCCGAAAGATCGCACACGCGCGCTATTTCTTGAAACGATTCACGAGCATTGGTTGCAAGAAGTCCCAAAATCTTCAAATCCAAATTGTCAAATTGTCTTTCCATGAAAGAAAATATTCTGAAAGTAGTAAAAGGTTTGTGCAAAATGCAGCTGTAACTGATGTGTCGATAATTGTATTGCAAATATCGAAACTTATCCGCAAACCACAAACACCCCTTCGCAGATTTTGCGCAATTCTTTGCATTTACACGCCAAAATAAACATATTTTAACAACTATCTCTCCCCGTTCCGGGTCTACGACGCGACATCGGTGTCAGTTAAAAACTTAAAAATCCGAGATAGAGACGACATACCGGACAACGAATGCCAACACCATCACACGACATTCACGAGAAAAAAAAAATCAGATTTCAGCGAAAATGTTCGTCAAAACCAAAAATGATTTACTAATTTCGCATTGTCATTTGATGGACATACGCGACCATGGTCGCGCCACGATGACTTAACAATTCGTAACCTATAGACTTAAGTATATGATTTTCAACTTTCGCTTAGTTTCGGACGAAGTAGACAACTTCAAGAGAGAAATCGAGATAGACGCCGACGACACCTTCCTCGACCTCCGCAACGCTATTTGCGATGCTGTACAATATGACCGCTCGGAAATGTGCTCATTCTTCCTGTGCGATGACAGCTGGGAAAAAGAAAAAGAAATCACTTTGGAAGACATGGGTACAGACAGCGACGAGGACACCTACCTGATGGACGAATGCATACTCAGCGACTACCTGGACGACGAAGGCCAAAAACTGATGTTCGTATTCGACTACATGACCGACCGCGCCTTCTTCCTACAGCTCAAAAAAATCATAACCGGCAAATCACTCAAAGACCCGGTATGCACCCTGTCTATGGGCAAAGCTCCGGACCAGCACATTGACATGAAACGCTTCGAAGCCGAAATCGATGCTAAAGCAGCAAAGCAGGCATCCCTCGAAGATTTCGGCGAGGACTTCGACGAAGACGGCTACAACGAAGACGAATTCGACCCGGAAGGTTTCTCAGACCTCACCTTTGACGAACATTGACAACACACAAAGGCTCAGCCTTGCAAAGTCCGACAGCTCCACGCTGCCGGACTTTTACTTTTTTTGAATGCTATGTCTCTGTATTTTAACGTATTTTATATGTGTTATACCAACTTTTAGCTTTATCTTTGTCGTATATATGCATACCAATGTATTATTGCGACTTTAGCAACGCACAAAAGCTTGCAGCTCAAAATATTACCCCATAGATAGCCAATATTCGACGTATAACCGCATCAAACGTTTGCACATGAAAAATTTTACCATTGCCCTATTGACCGCCGCGTCTTTGGCCACGACGTGCTACGCCGAGACTGTCACACTTAAAGGCGCCGAGTACCAAATCACGACTCTGCAAGACCGCGAGCTGGGTCCGGGCGTACGCTATACACGAATACGCATACCGGAATATCCTCTCAATGTCAACATCTTGCGCATAGATGCATCAAATCCCTACAACAGCATCGAGACCACTCAAGCCTCTGACAAACTCTATGGTACCGAGGCTCTGGTAAACGCCGCCAAGAGACAAACTTCAACCGGACATGTTGCGCTGGCGGGCGCAAATGCCAACTTTTGGTGCGTAAACGGACAGCCTCCTTTCAGCGACGAACTCGTAGGGTTGACGTATAACGGCAACCTCCGCAATGGCAAGATTATCTCCGAGACAAACATGCACGCCGACCAATGGAACGGCGGATACAAACACACCGGTATCGTGGGCATAACTCCCGAAGGCTCCGTGCACAGCGGCAACTATTTCTCCTGGGCCGGATACATCAACTCGACAGCCACCGGCGAATTGGAAATATACACCGTCAACAAGACCGTCCGCGACAACGAAGTCAACATCTACAACTCATACTACCCCACCAACCGCCCCTTCAAATGCGTGGATACATATACAGACAACGGCACCACGCATTTCAAGATTGTGCCCAAATGCGCCACCGAAGTCTACCTAAATATCGAAGAAGGACAAAAATGGAACGCCGGAGGCAAGGACATAACCTTCACCGTAGTCAAGGTGGTGCAAGATGCCGGAGCAGGCACTTTGGCCAACTACGACCTTGCTATCGTGGGGCGTGGAGACAAGCGCGAGGCTCTCAACCGCCTCAAACCAGGCGACAAAGTCACCCTACGATACGGATGGTCCGACAAGAACGGCAAACTTATCGAATTTGACAACCTCGTAGGCGGCAACGCCCAGGTGATGAACGCCGGAACACTGACCAAATACAACACATCCGAGACATACAACTCGCAAGTTTACTCTCGCACCGGATACGGCACCGATGACGAAGGCCGTTACCTCTACATCATCGTAATCGACAAAAGCACAGACCCGCGCTACGGCACCTCGGCCGGATGCTCCACCACCGAGATGTGCGCCATAGCACAACACTACGGATGCACATACATGACCAACTTCGATGCCGGCGGAAGCGCCGAAATGCTCGTGGGCAACGCCATAGTCAACAAAACCACCGAGGCTTCGCCCCGCGCCGTAGCCAACGGTATGATAATCTACAGCATCGCGCCCGAAGACAACGAAATTACTCGCCTTGAATTTGCCGACTATAACCTCAAGGCTCCGGTATACGGCACCTACACCCCACGCATCATCGGCTACAACAAATACGATGCCGTGGTAAGCGACGACGTACAGGGCATTGTACTAAGCTGCGACCCCAATGTAGGCACCTGCAACGGCAACGTCTTCTCCGCCGGTGGCATCGGCATGGTGGCTCCGCTCACCGCATCGCTCGGCAGCATTTCCGTTTCCAAAGACATCACCATCGTAGACACACAGATGGCCCTGCGTATCAAGCCCATACTCATCGACAGCCACCGCGAATATCCCATTGAGGCTTCGGCCGAAATCGATGGCAATACCTACACCTATAACCCTGCCGGCATCATATGGACAGTGGCCGATCCCTCGGTGGCATTTATCGATGCCAATGGTGTACTCCACGGACTCAAAGACGGCACAACAGACATCACCGCCACCATAGGCCGTTTCAGCGATACAACCCCCGTTACAGTCGAAATAGCCAAAAAACCTTACTACGACTTCTGCTCCTGGGCCGACTGGAAAGCCATGGGCACTGCCGGCATAGTCAACGCCGCCGGAAAGACCGCACTCACCATTTCGGACAATGGCACAATAAACTTCACCTACAAAACCCCGCGCGACCCATACATGTACATCGCTCGCGATATCACCTTTTACAGCCTGCCGGACGAAATATCCTTTGATTTCACATCCTCTATACCGGTGTCAAAGGTTGTCGTAGACGCACGCACGCGGCTTCACTCGCGCACAAACAACATCAGCATCACGGCAAAAGACTCCGAGTCCTTCGCCGCCGAAAAAACCCACCACGTAACATTGCCATGGGATGCCATAGGCGACAAAGACGACCTAATTACCTACCCGGTATCAATGCACCAAATCCGCTTCGTATTTGTCAAGGACGCAGCCAATAAAGGCGACCAAACAGTACAAGTATCTGACGTCAAAGCAACATACAAATACTACGACGGCATAGCCGACGTCGCGGCTACCAATGCCGCAACTCTATCCGTATGGCCCAACCCGGTAAGCGGCACTACCTTTACAGTACGAGCCAACGCCCCGATGGCATCCGTATCCATATACAGCCTCGGCGGGACACTTGTCAGCAAAACACCGGCCAACGGCGAAAGTGTAATGCAAGTTGCCACACCCGCTACCGCCGGCGTATATATTGTAGCCGCCAAATGCTTAGACGGAGCCAAGATCTGCACCAAACTCATGGCCAAGTAACGCCATGGGCAATTGTCCATGCGCCCCCCACTATCGACTTAAGCCAAGACTACAGACCGGACAAGGACGAGACAAACTACACATCAAGACAATGCAACAACACAACAGCAAAAAAACAAAACCATAACACCCTATAACCTTATGAGAAAAAAAATCCTGCTAAGCGCCTTGGCTTTTACAGCCTGCGTATGGACACAAGCACAGATAGCCGAAGTGTCCGCACCGCGCCCACTGCTTAAGGGCACGCAAAGCGAAATGTATTACCCCGTGCTCAGCGCCGACGGCACACAGCTGATGTTCAGCAAAGCCGATTACTCGGACCTGCGCGTCTATGACTACGCCTCCGGAGCCACTAAGGCAGTGAAAGCTACGCGTCCCGAAGCCTTCCGTGCACGTTTCGTAGGCGACAAAGTTTCCACGACCCGACAAACGACAGGCACCACCGTGAGCGTCAAAGGCTCCAAGCTGATTATCACGGTCAACGGCACAACACACGAATACACGCCAGTAGAATGCTACGCCGGATACTGCTGGCCTTCGCTGTCTCCCGACGGCTCCAAAGTAATGTTTGTCGCCGCCGGCAAAGGCATATATATCACCGACCTTAAAGGCTGCATTCTCAGCCAACCGGGTAAATACGAAGCCCCGGTATGGTACGGCAACAACCACATCGTGGCCATGAACGCCAAAGACGACGGACACCAATACATGTCCTCGCAGATTGTACTGCTCAGCGCCGACGGAAAACAGGTGCAAGACCTTACCAAGCCCGAATCAATGAGCATGAACCCGGCCGCAGCAATCAGCGCCAATCGCGTGGTCTACAACACTATCGACGGACGCCTCTACGAAATGACTGTGACCCTCAAGTGATACATACCATTACACACACCCCGAAACAATTTTAGCGTATTATGAAATACTCCAAAATATTTGCTGCCGCTCTGGTGTCGATGGTATCTATGGGCACCCTCTTTGCCGCACCGGCTTCGGCACAAAACACCAAGAAAATAAAAGTATACATCAATCCCGGACACGGCGGACACGACCCCGATGACCGAAACGTAGTCATCGCTCCATACACACAAGGCGACCCGGAAGGATACTGGGAATCAAACTCTAACCTCGAAAAAGGCCTTGCGCTGCGCGACATGCTGCTCGAAAAAGGCTATGACGTGGAAATATCGCGCGTCACCAACACCTCGGCCGACGACCTGGGCCTGTCCACAATCGTCAATCTGAGTAACAACAGCGGCGCAGATATCTTCTTCTCGATACACTCCAACGCCACCGGCACTGAAGCGCGGCGCAACTTCCCGCTGATGCTGTACCGCGGATACGACAACGAACCGGTAATCCCGAACTCGGACGTCATTGCCAAGATTCTAAACAAGTATCTACTACAGAACAAAGCTACATACTGGACCAGCACCAATATCAACTGTCGCGGCGACTTCAGCTTCTATCCCACATGGCACGGCGCCGGACTGGGCGTATTGCGCGGAAATACACGCGTGAGCATGCTCTCCGAAGGATCATTCCATGATTATATCCCCGAGACTTACCGTCTGATGAACAAGGACTTCTGCTGGATGGAAGCATGGCATTTCCGCAAAGCCATCGATGAGTACTTCAACCAGCCGGGTGTAGACTTCGGAGTGGTGGCCGGACGACTCAATGACAACCGAACACCTCGCGACGGCAGCTATCTGAAATTCGGCGACGACTGGTACGCCACAATCCAGGGCGCAAAGGTCGAACTGATTGACGCAGAGGGCAAAGTCGTGGACACATACACCACCGAGACAAAGCACATCAACGGCTTCTATCTTTTCCGCAAAGTCACCCCGGGACACTACACCGTCAAGGCCTCCTGCGACACCCATTATCCCATAAGCACCGAAATCGATGTCGTAGCTGACGAAATCACCTACGCAAACATGCAAATGGGCAAAATACGCAATACACCGCCCGAAGTAGTGGCATATTCGCCCATGTGGAAAGACGGCGACGAACCGGTGCTGTGCAACTGCCCCGTCATTATCGATTTCAATTGGGACATGGACACCGAGAGCGCCGAAAAAGCCTTCAGCATCTCGCCCGCCACGGCCGGAACATTCTCTTGGGAAGACATCAACCACCGTCTGGTATTCACCCCATCAGAACCTTACAACACCAATACGAAATACACCGTCACCATATCAACCGAAGCCAAGCACCCGGACAATATGAATATGGAAAATCCCTTCACGTTCTCGTTTATGACTACCAACTTCAATTATATGAAGATACTCGGGCAGTTCCCCAAACAGGACGAAAAGGTACACTATTCAAATGCCGCCATCGAATTTCGCTTTGACCTGATACCCAATGTAGCACCCATCCTCAAGCAAATCACATGCACCGACAGCAAGGGCAACAACGTCAGCTTCAACAAGCGCAAAATGACAAACTCGAAGGCCGGCGCCACATACGGATTCTTCCGAATACCATTCCTCAAGGACCTCACCGTTGGCGAAACATACAACCTGACACTTGCACGCGAATTTGCAGACAAGAACGGCATTACCCTCCAAGAACCGGTCAATGTAACATTTACAGCCGTAGATGCCGCCGAAAACACTGCAGGACAAGGCATTATAGACAACATGGAGACACCCGCCGATTACAGCATGGCCGAAGTGGGCAGCCTTAATCTCGAGAGCCAAAGCGTAACCGCAGCCGCCCATCCGCTCGTAGGCAAAGCCGTAGACTTCACCTACAAGTTTAAAGATACCGAAGGAGGCGAAATCCTGTGGGAACGTGCCGAAAGCGCACCCCAAGTCCTCAAGGCCGGCGAAAAAGTAGGCGTACATATCAGTGGCGACCTCACCGCAAACAAAGTTTACCTCGAGTTGACATCCGATGTATCGACCACCTACACATATGTCTGCGATATGGACTTCCTGGGCTGGCGTTACTTCGAAATCCCGGTAACGGTAGAAGCTGATGCTCAGCTCACCGGCATCAAGCTTGTACAAAATCCCTCACAAATGAGCGCCGCAGGCACCTTCGCCGTAGACGACATCAAATACATTGGCAGCGGCGCAGTCGAAGACATAGAATGCACCTCGCTGATCGTACACCCCAATCCGGCAAGCGAATACCTCGTAGCCAATGCCGACTTCCTCATCACAGGAATACGACTGGTCACCGCCTCCGGCATCACAGTGGCACAGACCGAAGGAAATGTGCTCAATGTCAGCGAAATTGCAGACGGAGCATACTTCGCCATCATCAGCAACGGCGCAGGCCAATACACACGCAAAGTTCTGATAAAGCACTGATACATATTTCCATCAACAGGTAAAATCTAAGAACTTTAAGGGCTTTGATGCCCTTAAAGTTCTTAGAAGCTATATAAGGGAAAACATCCTCACGACAACACACATTTACACACACTTCCAAACACTTCATTGATGAAGAGACACATCCTACTAGCCGCAGCAATACTTGGCGTCGCCGTCTCCGCTGCCGCCATCACCATCTCGGCGCCTCAAAAAATCGAAGCCCCCGAAGGGTCGCACCACCCCGTCCTAAGCCCCGACGGAAAGACCTTGCTATTCAGCACCCAAGACCATACCGGGCTGAAAGCAATGGATCTGACCACAGGCGGTATTGCCACCATCGACACCGATGCCGCCGCCGGTTTCGCCCCAATATTCAACGCCGATGGCACCAAAGTATTCTATCGCACCGCCATGCTCGTCGATGGATTACTATGCCACGATGTGCGTAGCTACAACATAGCCAAAGACGCCAAACCCGTCAAGCTGCAATCATACAGCCACAAAACGCCCTCCAATCTCAACACCGTCAGCGCAAATGACAACTACGCCTTTGCAGACTACCGCGACATCTTAGTCTGCCATAACGGCGTCACAACCAAAATCACGCCCTTGTCCGATGCACACTCTTACTTGTGGGCTTCGCTATCGCCCGACGGCACACATCTGCTGTTCTGCGAACCTTTCGAAGGCGTATTCGTAGCCAATGCCGATGGCACACAACCGCAGCGTATAGCATCAAAAGGCGATTTCCCCGCATGGCTCTCCAACAACATGGTAGCTTACGTAGTCACCCATGATGACGGATACGTGGTACTTGACAGCAAATTATGCGTAGTCAATATCGTCTCCGGCCAAACCACCGATGTCACAAATGCCGACACCCTCGTGGGCGAAGCCGCCGCCGCTGCCGGAAAAATCGTATACTCCGACCTGCAAGGGAACATGTACCTTATCCACGTAAGCGAATGACAACCATACGCACACCACGAACTATGACCATACAAATGAAACGCATAATATTATTGCTGTTGGGAGCACTCGTTGTCGCTTCCGGAGCATACGCCAAACGTATGTCCGAACTCAAGATTTACATCAACCCCGGACACGGAGGTTACACATCGGACGACCGCCCCATCAGAATTTATCCCTTTGAGCAAAACGACACACTCGGATACTGGGAATCCAAGTCAAACCTATACAAAGGTCTGCACATGTATCACATATTGGACTCCCTGGGTGCAACGCCATACCTGTCGCGCATCAAGAACACTCAAGCTGATGACCGAAGCCTCAGCGGCATCGCCGCCGAAGCCAACTCCCTGGGCGTTGACCTGTTCTTCTCGATACACTCCAACGCCGGCGAGAATGTCAACTACCCGCTGATGCTCTATCGCGAAAGCACCATAGGCACACCGCGATACCCCGAAAATATAACCCTAAGCAAAATCGTGTGGAAAAATCTCCACAGCCGCAAACTGGCCATCTGGACACGCGACACCGAATACGTGGCCGGCGACCTCACATTCTACCAAAACATGTGGCAAGGCGGCTTGGGCGTACTACGCACTCTCTACACCGTGGGACTGCTCTCCGAAGGCTCGATGCACGAACACCGTCCCGAGGCACACCGACTGATGAACGATGACTACAACTGGATTGAAGCATGGCTCTTCGTCAAATCCATCATGGAGTTCTATGACACAGAAGACAAATTCGTCACAGGCAATATCGCCGGTATCATCTACGACGACCACAACCTGCGCGAAAAACTCTATCCCTCCAACTTCACCATGTACGGACGCGACAAAAACGCTCCGGTCAACGGTGCATACGTTCAACTGATTGATGCCCAAGGCAAAACCATCCAAACACGCACAACCGACAATATGTACAACGGCGTGTACGCATTCCGCAACGTCACCCCGGGCACATACACTGTTCGCGTCAGCCGTGACGACTACTACACCGAAGACAAGACAGTCACCGTCGTCGCCAACGACATCGTCTACCAAGACTTCCCGATGATGCTCAAGCGCGAATATCCGCTCGCGGTCACCAAGTACGCACCCGCTCCGGCAGATGGCGAACTCGTCTCCTGCTCTTCATCCATAGACTTCGAATTCAACACCGATGTAGACCAAGAATCCTTCGAGAAAGCCTTCAGCATCACCCCCGAAGTCAAAGGATACTTTGTCTTCAGCGAAAGCTACCACAAAGCATCCTTCGTCCCCGAACTGTCTCTCGAACGCAACACCACATACACGGTCAACGTAGATGCCTCAGCCAAGACCGCTGACAGCCGATATAGCCACCCGCAGATGGAACAGCCCCTGACTTTCACTTTCACTACCAAAAACCGAGACCGCCTCGAAGTCATCGACCAATTCCCGGCTGACGGCGGCACGGTACACTATGCAACACCGACGCTCGAATTCCGTTTTGACAACACCATCAACACCAACGGAGTATACGATGTAATAACCATCACCGACAGCAAAGGCAACGAAGTGGCCGTCAACAAACGCACATCCAAATTCAACCGACTCACCAACGGATACGGCAACGCCATATTCGCCATCACCGGCGACCTCGTCCCGGGCGAAAAATACCACGTCAAACTCTCCGGAACACTCCGAGACACCGAAGCACTGCCTCTGGGCACCGACATTGAGTACGATTTCACAGCCATAGATGCCACTGCCGAAGCCGAACAGACTATCGTCGAAGACTTTGAAACAGCCGCAAACTTCATCGTAGACCCTGAACAGACATCCGGAACAGCCGCTAATCCAACGGCGACACGCTCCACCGCAGTCAAACTCTTCGACAAAGCATCGGGACGCTTCACCTACAAATTTGCCGACAGCCACGGCGGAGCCATTGTCTGGAAATACACCGGCGAACCACACCCCTACAACACCAACGACATCCTGGGCATGTACATCAACGGCGACTTCAACAACCACGAACTTTACGTGGGCGTTGCCTCCGGTACAAACATCAAGTACAAAAAAGTCTGCGACCTCGACTTCATCGGATGGCAATACCGCGAAGTCATCCTCGACAACCTCGAAAAAGACTTCTGCCCCTTCCTGCTCAGCGAAATCAAAGTCGTACAGCAAACGAGCCCCATCACACAGAACGGAGCCTTCAACCTCGACAACATCTCATTCCGTAAAGGTTCCGGCGGCGTGAATGACATCACTACCGATGCCGAAGCATCCTTTGCCGTGCGCATCGACGGACGCCGCATCCTAATCGCCGATGCGCAAGCCTCGACCACCGCGGACGTATACGCAGTAGATGGCACACTGGTAGCCTCCAAAACCACCGATGCCTACGGCGTCGCCTCCATCGATGTACCTGCCGCCGGCATCTACATCGTCCGCGTCGCTGCCACCGCCACCAAAGTCTCCATCCGCTAACAACCTCGAGGCCAAGCCATACACTAACGCCACCCACCCTGCCGGCAAAGCAGGACACACCCTACGCGGTGCTGTGCCGATTGGCACAGCACCGCGTATTCTATTGACCGGCAATAAGCACATTTTCGGCTGCGGAAGGCGGAAGTATGGCAGATAATGCTTAACTTTGCAAAAAGCCTAAGGGACACCCGAGTGTCCAAATCGAGCAAAATACAATCTGATTTATCGTGAAAATTATAGCCGAAAGCAGCAGTACACGTACCGAGTGGGCACTTGTCGATGGTGACAAGGTGGTGGAACACGCATTCACTACCGGCATCAATCCGTACTTTCAGACACGCCGCGAAATCTCGCACTCCATACGCCTCGAATTACCCGATGCATTCTTCCGACGCCGCTGGGAACACGTCTATTTCTACGGCGCAGGATGCGCCAATTACGAGAAAAACAAGGTAATGGAATCTTCCTTGGTAGCGCAGTTCAAAACACCGGTGACGATACACAGCGACCTGTTGGGTGCCGCTCGCGGACTGCTGGTGCGCCGGCCCGGCCTGGCCTGCATCCTCGGAACAGGCTCAAACACCTGCTTGTATGACGGCCACGAAATCATCAAGAACGTTCGCCCGCTGGGATTTATACTTGGCGATGAGGGCAGCAATTCATACATGGGCAAACTATTCATTGCCGACTTACTCAAGGAATTGGCGCCACCAGAATTATGCACTGCTTTCTACGAAAAATACCAGACCACAGCCAACGTTCTGCTGGACCAAGTGTACACCAATACACTGCCCAACCGCACACTGGCTCAATATGCGTTCTTCCTGCACGAGCACCTCGACCACAAGTACGTATATGATCTCGTATATCGTTCGCTTATGAAATTCTTTGAGCGCAATATATCCCAGTACGACTATCGCAATCATCCTCTGAGTCTTGTAGGCTCGACATGCGTGCTCTACGAAGATATCCTGCGCAAGGTGGCCGCCGATTTCGGCGCCACCATAGACAAGGTCGCTCGCTATTCCATGCCCGGACTGGTACAATACCATTCGACAGAAGAATAAGCATAATCCGCACACTTTTACTCTCTCCGAAAATACACGACCACCCAAAAACACGACCGAGAATATGAACAAAGCCATACTTATGGGATACGTGGGCGCAGACCCCAAAATACGCTATGTGGAAACACGCCCCGTGGCATCCTTCAGCATGGCCACCACCGAACGCGGTCGCCGTATGCCGGACGGCTCGCAACTACCCGACCGTACCGAGTGGCACAATATCGTGATGTGGGATGCCAATGCCGAATTTGCCGAGAAATACATCCGCAAAGGATCGCGCCTGCTCATCGAAGGCAAGATACGGACCCGATTTTGGGAGGATCGCAACACCATCAAGCACACCATCACCGAGATATACGTCGACAGCTTCGACCTGCTCAAATGAAACCGTCCGACCCCGACAACATTGCCGAAACCTTGCGTATACGCACATCGGTGCTTGACGGGGCCACCGCCACCATGCTTGCCGAAGCCACTGCCGCGGCACACCTGCCATTGGCCGACCTGTTGTGCCTTGAACATCCAAAGAATGTAGAAGCATTGCACAAAGCCTACCTTGACGCCGGAGCCGACATCATCAGCACTAATACATTCAACGCCAACGCGCTGATACTCGAGAAGTTTTATCACGCTAAAACATCCGAGCATGTCGTCGAAAACATCAACCGCGCCGCCGCCTCTATGGCGTGTCAATGCACGCGACACGCCGCCGCACATGATGGACACAGGCGGTACGTCGCCGGAATAGTGGCGCCGATATGTCCCAAGCCGGGCGATAGTGCCGAAGAATGGCTGGATGCCTGCCAAGCACAGATGGCTGCTTTGGCCGAGGGCGGAGTCGATTTATTACTGGCCGAAAGTTGCTACAACATCGCCGGTACGCGCATCGTAGCGCAAGCAGCGGCACGCATCGCACCACATTATAATATATGTACCGCCTTCAGTGCAACGATCAACGACAACGGCACCCTGCCTATGGGCGGCGAACTCGAAGACCTATTGGACGCGGTGGCCGTAGCATCACCTTCAGCAGTCGGCCTCAACTGCTGCAACGGCCCGCAAGGATTTGTCCGATTATTGCGAAAGCTTAAGACGCTGTCCCCCTACCCGACCATAGCCTATCCCGGCGCCGGTCTGCCAGACAGTGCCGGCCGATATCCGGTCAACCCGCAAGACTTCGGACAAATGGCACGCACAATCATTGCCGAAGATCTGGCAAGTGCTATCGGCGGCTGTTGCGGCACCACCCCCGCACATATTGCTGCCGTGGCTCAGGTCGTACATGACAGCGGCAAGTGACAGCCTGTCAGTAGACGCATGTCAGCAGGCCACAGATATTGCAACACTCAATTATGCATTGATTATCAATCAAATAACACACATACCACGTTTTGGCACATCATTTGTTTATAAAGTAAGCGTCAAGCGCTTGAAGCTGCATAGCTGACGGCGCAAGACACCGGCCGCCAACGCCGCAAGGCATACAAGGCACGCCGGTAGAGTCAACCGAAAAAAATAAAAAACAAATACAAACAGCTAAAACAGAACAATCATGGGAAAGATTATTGGTATAGACCTCGGCACCACTAATTCGTGTGTAGCCGTTCTCGAAGGCAAAGACCCCGTAGTGATACCTAACAGCGAAGGTCGCAACACAACACCTTCGGTAGTAGCATTCGTCGACGGCGGCGAGCGCAAAGTGGGCGATCCCGCCAAGCGCCAAGCTATCACCAACCCCAAACGCACCATCTACTCCATCAAACGCTTCATGGGTGAAACCTATGATAAAGTGCAGAAAGAGATTGAGCGCGTGCCCTACAAAGTGGTTCGCGGCGACAACAACACGCCTCGAATCGATATAGACGGACGCCAGTATACGCCTCAGGAAATCTCGGCAATGATTCTTCAGAAAATGAAGAAAACCGCCGAAGATTATCTCGGACAGAGCGTCACCGAAGCAGTCATCACCGTACCTGCCTACTTCAACGACAGCCAACGTCAAGCCACCAAGGAAGCCGGTGAAATCGCAGGCCTTACCGTAAAACGTATCGTCAACGAGCCTACCGCCGCAGCACTTGCCTATGGTCTTGACAAAGCCAAGAAAGATCAAAAAATTGCCGTATTCGACCTCGGCGGCGGTACATTCGATATATCCATCCTCGAACTGGGTGACGGCGTATTCGAAGTTAAAGCCACCAACGGCGACACCCACCTGGGCGGCGATGACTTTGACCACGTAATCATCGACTGGTTGGCCGACGAATTTCAGAAAGACGAAGGCGTAGACCTTCGTCAAGATCCTATGGCACTGCAGCGCCTCAAAGAAGCCGCCGAAAAGGCCAAAATCGAGTTGTCCAGCACCACCAGCACCGAAATCAATCTGCCGTACATCATGCCCGTAAACGGAGTGCCCAAACACCTCGTTAAGACACTGACACGTGCCAAATTCGAGCAACTGTCCGACAGCCTCATCAACGCCACCCTCGGCCCCTGCCGTCAAGCACTCCAAGACGCCGGAATGACGGCCAACGACATCGACGAAGTTATTCTCGTAGGTGGTTCGACACGTATACCTGCCGTACAGCAGATTGTCGAAAAGTTCTTCGGCAAGGCTCCCAACAAGGGCGTCAATCCCGATGAAGTCGTAGCCGTAGGCGCTGCCATACAAGGCGGTGTACTCAGCGGCGATGTCAAGGACGTACTGCTGCTCGATGTAGTGCCTCTGAGCGTAGGCCTTGAGACCCTCGGCGGCGTGATGACCAAACTCATCGACGCCAACACCACAATACCTACTCGCAAGAGCCAGGTATTCTCCACCGCTGCCGACAACCAGCCTTCCGTCGAAATCAACGTCCTGCAGGGCGAACGCCCCATGGCCAAAGACGATAAACTTATCGGTAAATTCCACCTCGACGGCATCGCTCCCGCACCTCGCGGCATACCTCAAATCGAAGTTACTTTCGAAATCGATGCCAACGGTATACTCAACGTTACCGCCAAGGACAAAGCCACCGGTAAAGAGCAGAGCATACGTATCGAAGCTTCCAGCGGCCTGACAGACGCCGAAATCCAGCGTATGAAGGACGAAGCTGCCGCAAACGCCGATGCCGATGCCAAAGAGAAGGAACGCATCGACAAACTCAATCAGGCCGATGCCATCATCTTCCAGTCCGAGAAGAGCCTCAGCGACCTCGGTGACAAGATTCCCGCCGACAAGAAGGCTGCTATCGAAAGCGCCCTCACCAAACTGAAAGACGCTCACAAGAGCCAGGACGTAGCCGCCTGTGACGCTGCCATCAAGGAAGTCGAAAACGCCTTCCAAGCCGCACAGCAGGACATCTACAACGCTCAGGCTCAGGCCCAGCAGGCTCAGCAAGCCCAGGCAAACGCAGGCGCTAATGCCGGCGCCGCCAACAACTCGGGTGACGACCACAACGTCTCCGACGTAGACTTCGAAGAAGTGAAGTAATTGCCGTACACCGCGCGTCAAAAGCGCTAAGTGTAACACACCCTATATCATCACAAGTATCAACCGCATAAGATGATAACAGAAACGGGACGCATAGCAGAAATGTTGTGCGCCCCGTTTTTTGTGTATTTCACGGAAAAGCAGGCGGAAATATTGGTGACATTTGCACCTTTTAGGGTAAGGCCGCAACACAAAAATATCCGTAAATTTGCAGCGATGGAACGAGGAGTCATTGGCGCAGGCAAGCACCAACAATCTCAATCATACGAAAAAACTATAAGCACACAGACGCTATGTATATCGAAAAAATAAAGTCTCCGGCTGACTTGAAAAAGCTGGACATCGAAGCGCTCAAAATAGTTGCCGACGAGACACGTCAGGCAGTGTTGAACCGTGTAAGCAAGCACGGCGGACACGTAGGCCCGAACCTCGGATTCGTGGAAGCCACCGTGGCCCTCCACTACGTCTTTGACGCACCCAAAGACAAATTGGTGTTTGACGTCAGCCACCAAAGCTATCCGCACAAAATCCTGACAGGCCGCGCAGCAGGCTTCTTAGGCGACTTAGACGATATGAACGCCATCTCCGGCTACTCGTCACCGGCCGAAAGCCCGATATACGACAACTTTGAAGTGGGACACACCTCGACATCCATCAGCCTGGCCACGGGCCTTCAGAAGGCCCGCGACATCAAAGGCACGGACGAAAACATCATCGCCGTCATCGGCGATGGCTCGCTCTCGGGCGGCGAAGCATTCGAAGGCCTCGACGAAGCCTCCGAGCTGGGCACCGGAATCATTATCGTGGTCAATGACAACGAAATGTCCATAGCCGAAAACCACGGCGGCATCTACAAGAACCTCCGCGCTCTACGCCAAAGCAACGGACAATGCGAGCACAACTGGTTCAAGGCCTGGGGCTTCGAATATCACTACCTCGAAGAAGGCAACGACATCGCCCGTCTCATCCAAGTCTTCAAGAAAGTCAAAGGCACACAGCGCCCCACAGTGGTACATATCCATACCGAAAAAGGTCACGGATTTGCGCCCGCTGTGGAGGATAAGGAAACCTGGCACTGGTCTATGCCCTTCAACATCACCGATGGCAGCCTGCTCAATCAGCCCACAGGCGAAAGCTACGACCGACTTTTCAGCGACTGGATGCTGCGCGAGATGAAACGGGACAAGACACTCATAGCCGTAACTGCCGGAACACCGACTGCCGCCGGATTTACCCCGGCCAAGCGCCGCGAAGCCGGAGCACAGCATATCGATATGGGCATAGCCGAGGAACAAGCCGCAGCCATGATTTCAGGTATGGCAAAAGGCGGCCTGCACCCCGTATGGACAGTATACAGCACATTCATCCAGCGCACCTACGACCAAATCGCCCAAGACCTGTGCATCAACTCCAATCCCGCCGTAATCAACGTGGTCGGAGGCGGAACAGCCTCGATGAACGACATCACACACATATGCCTCTTCGACATCCCGATGCTATGCAGTATCCCCAACCTCATATACCTGGCCCCGACAACCTGCGAGGAATATTTTGCCATGCTCCGCTGGGCTATCGATCAGGACCGTAAACCCATAGCCATCCGCGTACCTTCCAACGGCGTAAACCACACCGCCGAGCCCGTGGACACCGAATACAGCTATACACCGCAATACAAAGTCGCACGCCAAGGCAGTCAAGTAGCCATCATCGCCGCCGGATCATTCTACCAAAAAGGCGAAAACGTAGCCGATATCCTCGCCGCCAAAGGCATCAACGCCACCCTCATCAACCCCCGCTACCTCAACGCCGTCGACGCCGAGACGCTCAACTCGCTCAAGGCCGAACACAGCCTCGTGGTCACCCTCGAAGACGGCTGCAAAGACGGCGGATTCGGCGAACGCATAGCTTCATACTACGGCACCTCGGACATGAAAGTCCTGGTAAGCGGCGTCAAAAAGGACCTGTACGACCGCTACAACCTGCGCCAACTACTCGACGACAACCGTCTGCTCGACGAGCAAATAGTCGATGACATCCTCGCCATAATAAAGTAATCAAACAATGTACGTACCTTTGCACATAATGACAACACCGTACTCGACATTAGGCACAGCCACACCATATACACAACCATGACCATCGAACATATCGCCATAACCACCGCCGACATCGACCGCCTAAGACGATTCTACAGCACATACTTCGGCATGGAAGCCGAAGCCGAAATCATCGGCTCGACCGGCTCACGCATCACATTCATGCACTCGCCCGACGGAGGTGCACGCATCGAACTGATGCAAAAGCCCCAAACCGCCGACCGGCCGGTCGTTCCACCTCTCGGACAAGCCGATGCCCAATCCGGCGAGCGACCCGCCACCCCGCCCTGCGGACAAACCGGTACCCCACCCTGCGGATACGCACACCTCGCATTTGCCGTCGGCAGCGAAGACGCCGTCAGCGCCCTCATCCAACGCCTTGCAGCCGCCGGCGTGACCATCCTCCGTCAGCCGAAGCGCACCCCCTCCGGCACCCTCCTCGCCACCATCGCCGATCCCGACGGCAACCCCCTCGAAATCGTCCCCTAAACCACCATCTCCCTGACCGAGCGGCTTGGCCTTATTCATAACTATTTGATTTACAGACTAATTTTACAGATTTTGAAGACAAGAACAACCCGCCACTTGACGAATTATTCGTGTATTTATTTTACTGAATTTCAAGTTTTTGTCGCCACTCGCCGCATTATCCAATTTCCGCAAATTTGAAGCCGTTAGACTCCGCATGATTCAGTGCCGCACCTCAATCAAAAATGCTTTTTCCGAAAATTACATGTTTTTTTGAAAAACCGCGGAGCTCTACACATTCATATTCTCAGGAATTTGCCAATCCGAATTTCGGCAATCGAGGGTGGATATTTTTTGGCGAACAAAAAAACTTTTGCTACCTTTGTGGGCGAAAAGATAGCACACAAATGATTGTAACTGACATACGATATTACTATTATTGCCGTTATGGCCGATTTTACGGACACAACGATGCGGGATATCGTGTGTAAACAATCACAGCGTTTACTATTCGCCGAGCCGGCCAAGGCTCATTTTTGAGGTAAGACAACCACGACATCCCGCACGCCGCAAAGCATGCGGGATGTTTTTTTCAAGAACAATTTTTTAGATACATAACCGACAAAACGATTCGGCACATGGCCGACCCACAACGTAAATAATGACACAACACTCTGGCATAGAGACAAACATCAGCGACACGATGCCGCTTCGCGTAGCCATACAGGGCATCGCCGGATGCTTCCATGACGCGGCCATGCGCCGATATTTTATCAATTCACAGCGGCCGGTTGTTCCCGTCGAATACGAGAGCTTCGAGCAGGTGGTGCACGCCGTCACCGAGGGCCAAGCCGAATATGGCGCTATGGCCATAGAAAACACCATTGCCGGACCGCTGCTGCCTAACAACGAGTTGCTGCGCACCAACGCGGTACACATCGTGGGCGAACACAAAATGCGCATCAGCCACGCGCTGCTGGCTCTGCCCGGCGACCGACTTGAGGACATCAACGAGGTGCGCTCTCACCCCATGGCCATCATGCAGTGCGACCGCTTTCTCAAGGCGCACCCCCAATGGCGCGTAACCGAGGTATTCGACACAGCCGGAGCGGCACGCGACCTCTTCGAAGACTATTCAGACGACCGGCACTTGGCCGCCATAAGCCCCGTCAGCGCCGCATTGAACTACGGTCTGAAGGTGCTTGCCGATGGCATCGAGACAAACAAGCACAACTACACACGATTTTTGATTGTAGCTCCCGGCGCCGAGGCCGAGGCTGCCGCCGATGCCGACAAGGCGTCAATAGTCTTCTCGCTACCGCACACCGAGGGGTCATTGTCCAAGGTGCTGACCGTGCTGGCACTATACGATATGAACATGACCCGTATCCAGTCGATGCCAGTCATCGGACGCGAATGGGAGTACCGCTTCTACATAGATTTGACATTCAAAGACATACAGCGTTGCCGACAGGCACTTGACGCCGCTCGTCCGCTGATGAGCGACCTCAAGGTTTTGGGCTTATACAAAGACGCCCCGACGCCCGAAATATAAACCGCAACACAAATCATGAACGACATAGACATACACCCGGCAGACCGCGTAGCCTCCGTGCGCGAGTACTATCTGCAACGTAAGATGCGCGAAGTGGCCCAACTCAACGCCGCCGGCGCCGACATCATATCCTTAGGTATCGGAGGCCCGGATATGCCACCGCCACAAGCGGCCATAGACACACTATGTTCCCAAGCACGACGCCCCGACACACACGGATACCAATTAGCCTCGGGACTGCCAGAGATGCGCCGCGCTTTTGCACGCTGGTACGGCCAACGTTTCGGCGTCACCCTCGATGCGGATAGCGAAATTATGCCGCTGATAGGCTCTAAGGAGGGTATTATGCACATCTCACTGACATTCCTTAACCCCGGCGACGGCGTACTGCTGCCCAACCCGGGATACCCGACATACACGTCCGTCAGCCGCCTCGTAGGCGCCGACATCCGCTATTACGGCCTGCTCGAAGACCGCGGATGGACCCCGGACTTCGATGCGCTGGAACATGCCGACCTGTCCGGCGTCAAAATCATGTGGACCAACTATCCGAATATGCCCACCGGCGCCCCGGCATCACGCGAATTATTCGAGCGCCTCGTAGACTTCGGACGGCGACACAACATCCTAATCATCAACGACAACCCCTACAGCTTCATACTCAACGACAATCCGCTGAGCATCCTCTCCGTGCCCGATGCCAAGGACATCGCCATCGAAATGAACTCGCTGTCCAAGAGCCACAATATGGCCGGATGGCGTATGGGAATGCTCGCCGCCAAAGCCGAATATGTCGCATGGATACGCCGCGTCAAGAGCAACGTCGACTCCGGACAATTTGCCCCGATGATGTCGGCCGTGACGGATGCCCTCGCAGTCGGCGACGAATGGTACGCCCAACTCAACGCCACCTACGCCGAACGCCGCGCCATCGTCGATAGGATAGCCACGGCACTGGGCTGCACCTTCGACCCGGCACAGCGCGGAATGTTCGTATGGGCGCGCATCCCCGAGACAGAGCCTTCGGCCGAAGCCATGGCCGACCGCATACTCGACCTAGCACGCGTATTCATCACCCCGGGCAGCATCTTCGGCTCAAACGGCGACCGATACATTCGCCTGTCGCTGTGCGCCAAGCCGCATAACCTGCAACGCGCCCTCGACCGCATCCAACAATTATCCAACAACTAAAACCGCCAATATGAAAGATATACAACCCTTAGGAATCGAAGGAACCACCGGACCCGGCCCGGTCATCATCGCCGGCCCGTGCAGCGCCGAGACACGGCAGCAAGTACTGGACACGGCACGCCGCCTCGCCGCACAAGGCGTACACATATTCCGCGCCGGCATCTGGAAGCCGCGCACACGCCCCGGAGGCTTCGAAGGCATAGGCGCCGACGGCCTCCAATGGCTCAAGGAAGTACGCCAAACCACCGGAATGGCAGTAGCCACCGAAGTGGCCAATCGCGAACACGTCCGCCAGGCCCTCGATGCCGGGCTTGATATGCTGTGGATAGGCGCTCGCACCACAGCCAACCCATTCGCAATGCAGGAAATCGCCGATGCACTCTCCGAAGCCGGCGCCGACATCCCCGTACTGGTCAAGAACCCCGTCAATCCCGACCTGGAACTGTGGATAGGCGCTCTCCAACGCCTCTACAATGCCGGAATACACCGCCTGGGTGCAATACACCGCGGATTCAGCGCCTACGGCCCGCACCTATACCGCAACCTTCCCCAGTGGCACATACCCATCGAGCTGCGCCGCCGCTACCCGGCACTGCCAATCATCTGCGACCCCAGCCACATGGGAGGCAAACGCGAACTGGTGGCACCGCTGTCACAGGAAGCCCTCGATATGGGATTTGACGGCGTAATCATCGAAAGCCACTGCAACCCCGACGACGCGCTCTCGGACAAAGCCCAGCAAATCGAGCCGGAAGTCCTCGGCTTCATCCTCGACACTCTCACCATTCGTCGGCAGAAACAATCCACCGAAAACCTGCGCCTGCTGCGCCACGAAATCGACCGACTGGACAACGACCTACTCGAAGTCCTGGCCCGCCGCATGCGCGTATGCCGCGACATCGGCATGTACAAAAAGGAGCATAGTATGCCCGTACTGCAAACCGGACGCTTCGACGACATCATGCACTCGCGCGTGGCCACAGCCGTCGAAATGGGCATGAGCGCCGACTTTATGCGCACCGTACTCGCCGCAATACACGAAGAATCCGTCCGACAGCAAATCGAAATCCTCAATCGCCGCTAAAATTCACAGCGGATTACAAAGGATTACAAACACCCCACCACAAAACGACACACCTACAACAATGAAAATACTGATACTCGGCGCAGGCAAGATGGGCTCCTTCTTCTGCGACATGCTGTCCTTCGAGCACGAAGTCGCCGTATACGATACCGACCCGCAACGCCTGCGCTTCACCTTCAACTGCCAACGCTTCAGCGACCTCGAAGAAATACGCGACTTCGAGCCGCAACTCGTCATCAACGCCGTTACCGTCAAATACACCATCGACGCCTTCCGTCAAGTAATGCCCCTGCTGCCGCCGGCGTGCATACTCAGCGACATAGCATCTGTCAAAACCGGCCTGCCCGAATTTTATGCCACTTGCGGACACCCCTTTGCCTCCACCCACCCCATGTTCGGCCCCACATTCGCACGACTGGACAATCTCGGCGACGAAAACGCCATCATCATCGCCGAAAGCGACCACCTCGCCAAAGTCTTCTTCCGCGACATCTACAGCCGCCTGCACCTCCATATCGAAGAATACACCTTTGCCGAGCATGACACCACCATCGCCTACTCGCTGTCCATACCCTTTGCCTCCACCCTGGTCTTCGGCGCCGTCATGAAACACCAAGACGCCCCCGGCACCACATTCAAGCGGCACATGTCCATAGCTCGCGGTCTGATGAGCGAAGACGACTACCTACTCACCGAAATCCTCTTCAACCCCCACACCCCCGAGCAGTTACGCGCCATCCGCGCCAAGCTCGCCGAACTCTCCGCCATCGTCGAGTCCGGCGATGCCGCCGCCCTCCGCAACTTCCTCGACCAAGTCCGCGAAAACATCGCCTAAGCCACACACTCTCCGCACATTTTCAGACCTCATATACCTGCGCACTATATACTTTTTCGGCGCTTTCATACCTGCGCACTATGCACATCACCTTACGATGGCAAACTTGCGAACCATCAATATCATAGAGCGCACGCCTGTAAGCCCTCAGCTATAAACGCCTCAAAATGTGTCTACAATTGCCATATCGCCCGGCTACACACAACGGCAACTTATAGGATTAAGAGAAAACGGCAAAGAGCACATTGCACGTATATTCGTCAGCGCCAAAGCGATGAACAGCGGCATGACAACCAAGTAAAGACATGGCACCGCATCCGGCGACCATAATTTTCCCAATAATATGCTTTGTACCGAGCAGGAGGGACGAAGCTCCTCATGCGCCGGCGCATCTCATTCTCAGATAAACAGCGGAATTAAATCATTTCACGCGTTAATAGACATTTCAACCCGCTCGATTGCTCGTCCGACGAATCGACTTATTTCAAATCCACTTGTCAAAACGCGGCGCAAACATGTCGATGTCGCGCTGTGGAAGGCCTTGTTTCCGAGCTTCATTGCGCCACGATTTCATTGCATCCCTTACGTTATTGATAATGCCTTGAGCTTTCGCTGAGGACAGCATATAATCTCCGGCTGATTCCAATAGTATATCAATGTTGGATTCACTTGTATTGCGGTTAATCAGTAGGCTCTGTGAGCCGGAGAGCGTTGGATTGATGTCGTATGCCGGTGAAAGTTCCCAGCCTTTGCGTGTCAAAAGAAAACCGTGATTGCGGAAGTGATCGTCGGAATTTCCGACAATGATGTAGAATGCCACCCGACGATATAGTTCTTCAAGATTCTGCTCAACATTACAGCCGTGTTGAACAATGAAATCAACAATGTCTGTATAGCCATAACCGGTGGTTTCATTGTCACCATCGGTCAGTCCGAGGAGAGTTAATGCGGATGCGAAATGTATTCGTTTGCCATCAGTCGTCCGATCAAATCGTTTTGAAAGTAGAATATGATACTTATCACCGTCAATCGTGCGTGTTTCCGCAACATTCAACCCGGCTTTCCGTCCCATGACATGACAGAAGTGTTCCCATTGTGCCACATCGTAATCATCTTTTCGAGAGGGGAATTTAGCGACAGTCTGACTTCCGTCCTCATCAATGACAGACGCTTTGGGTCTGGCACCTCCAAGTGATGTACCCGGATGCAATAGCTGTGCCAGCCATTTTTTTGAGGGCAACAGGTGTTTTTCCTCGCTGGCTTCAATCTCATGCGCAGCGTGCATCAGTTCTCTGACATTTGCCAATGGCGGGACACGAAGACTTGCCTCACAGTTGATGAATTTGCCTGCGCGAGTATCGGCAAATCGAAAACCACCCATGCGCGAAGTATCATCGACACCCATAAGGTAATCGAAAGAGGTAAGACGGCGCACGGTTCTTTTCTCATCGGCAGCAGCAATCTGTTCCCGTCTGTTCAACAATGTGCGTCCCCAGCGGTCAGGCAGAGCGTCAGAGAAGCATGCGAATATGTCTCGTTCAGAGCGTGTGTATTGCGTTCCCGTATAATTTTGTAAATCATCACTGAGAAATATATCTCCATACTTTGCAAGCCATTCATTGTCAAAGGAAAAACCGTATATTTCATTACCGCGCACAGAATCGCACGATAATTCACCAATCAACAGAGGCTTATCAAGCCAATCAAAGTCGGCATATACAAACAGTTTCTGCATGGTTTAATCTTTTTTCGAGGCACGGGTGCGATGTTTGAGACTTAAATCCTGCAAGTTGCGTCCGAGAGTGTCTTCTTTCGCAATTAGAAGGAGATCGTCATCAAGTTGAAGAACGTAAAGGACACGAGCATATATGCCGATTGAGACTGTAGGGGCACCTTTCTCAATGCGATTTACTGTCAACGGCGAACATGTAGCACGTTCTGCAACCTGAGCGATTGAGAGGTTGCGACGCAACCGAGCAAGCTTAATCTGCTCGCCCATGATAGCCACCTTTTGCTCCAGTTTCCGGGGCAACTTGGTACCCATTGTGTTCTTTGCCATACTCAATATATCTTTTAATGTCGCAAAGTTAGTAAAAATATTTATTATATGATATATTGAGCAACCAAAACATTACATAATCGTCAGAGACACACGCCTTCTAAGCCCCTCGTAGAATCGGAACATTATGCTGTGCCGAATTCGCACTTGCCACTTGACTCTATGATAGATCTCGAGCACATGTATTTACGGTCAGTTCAGAAGTTTCTGTAGTTCTTCACACAGCTTGTCTGTAAGGGGAGCATAGTAGCCGTAAAAGTCCTGGGGACGTATGTACTCGGCATCCTTGAATGTCGTGGTATTCGAAGAAGTCGTATTAGTCGTACTACGGGATCCTCCGGACCAATACGACCGATTGAAACGATAATAATAGTTGGTACCACCGTGTCCGCTGTAGCCGGTATTAGTGGTAGACCGGGAACTCCCTTGTTCAAGAATCTGCTCATCAGCGATTTTCACCGACTGGAAGTTATTAAGCTGTTTGGCGTAGGGTATCTCGCCATTATTCAGTTGCGTGGCTATATATGTGAGAATCCACGCGGCCTCATTACTACCATCAAATGTGTTGTATCGCTCTTTATTCCAGGGGTCAATCCAATATATCTCGTTATTATTCGGGTTTCTGATATACGTCGAATAATTTTTGCCATTACCATAGTTACAAAGCCCTTTTATACCCGTTTCATATACGCTCTGATCAAAGCGAGCAGAAGATATTTCCACTAACTGTTGGTCTGTATACCCTACGTGAAATTGGCATAATAATGAGCCCGAACGAAGGTCTATAAATCGGAAGATTGTCGATATGACGTTATCGTTTTTTGCAAAACAACCGGCATACTCCAATTCATTTATAATCTCATCATTTAGACCGTCCGTAAATACATTATTTAGTTTCACAAACAACCAGTCTTCTTTGTGTTCAGGAAAGCGACCTTTATTTATTGATTTAGATAAGAACCTGTCGCGTTCTTTGTTATCAAAGACACCCTTCTTATAAAACTTAAAGGCAACTATATACTGACTGCAAATACTTTGAGAAGTGAAGCCTTCATCCCACTTGATTTTACTTGCCCCTTTCTTCATGTTTGTAGCCATATCAGGGTTTGAGAACTCAAGCCATGATACATCAAGAAGGATATCTGCACCGGACTTCTGCGCAATGGCTTTGGGTGTTGTGGCGCCTTCTGCGAGAGTATGGTCGAGAACATCAAGACCAAGCATGGATAGTTTATATTCGATTGTACGGATAAAGTCTGCGTCACCACATTTATCCGGTATGCGAACGATAATTTTGGGGCGCCTCGATCCATTGAGAACTGTTTTTAGTCGGGCTGTAGGAGATGACATCGTTTTTACCGACTCATATTCGATATGAATTATCGGCGTCTTAAACCCACTAAGACAATACACCGGAATCATCTCATCTGTTCCTACCTGATCCGGGGAAAGATAGACGAATTTTCCATTTTCGCCTTCATAGTATCTGATGATATATCCGTCACCGACAGAAGGAATATAGGCGTAAGGTTCTCTGGCGGAGACTGGCAGACTGAGCATGAGTGTAAGGAGCAGCGGTAGTAGTGTTTTCATTTTTCGTTATAAATTTTTTCTTTGATTAACAGCAAAGCGATTCGTGCACTATAGATTTCTCCTGATTCGTGCGAATACAAAAAGAAGCGTGAGAATCTGTACTTGTTGCACGTCCATCTGTCGGAAGCTTCTCGCATTGCCTATTGGAGTCGGACGGCAAACCTGCAGAAGCCCACGCTTGTATATGCAACAATACCTGACATCACTGCCTTCGCAGCGGATTATATCAGGGACATATATTACATATCCACGGGCATCTACTGTTGCCTCGTCCTTGTCTCCAATCAGAATTTTACGAGAATTGCCGATAGTCAAGAAACGATGCGTCGAGTAAACGCTTTCAATTATGCCTGTGCATCCCGTCACGCATGACCCCGGACCAGGCTTCTGCGGTTCGGTCTGCACCTGCAAATTTAGCCATTTTCCCTGATTTGAAGAAGATGCGGCAAAAAAATTTTTTTTTTGCAACATGGCATGTCGTGCGGCTATTGCGTGGCACGCGAAAAAAGTGTAAATTTGCAGTTTAGAATGTCGGACGCCGTGATATACGGAGATGTCCGACCGCACTTATACGACCTCATAGGACTATCATGGCAGAAGATATAGACGACAAAAAGGCTACAGACACAAGCGGTAAGCCCGACTTGGCGGAGGGCAAGCCGGAGACCGCAGCAAGTATGCCGGACGGTGCGGACTTGTTCGCACCGGAGACGGGCGAAGCGCCCGAGGCAGCGGATTATGACGAGGGTAAGATTCGGACTCTCAGCTGGAATGCGCATATACGTATGCGCCCCGGTATGTATATCGGCAAACTGGGCGACGGCACCGCTTCGGACGACGGCATCTACGTGCTGCTCAAGGAGGTGGTGGACAACTCGGTGGACGAGTTCCGCATGAACTTCGGCAAGCAAATATTCATCGACGTCACCGAGACAACGGCCACGATACGCGACTTCGGCCGCGGCATCCCCCTGGGCTCGGTCATCGATGTGTCCAATAAGATGAACACCGGCGGCAAGTACGACAGCGAGGTCTTCAAGAAGTCCGTGGGTATGAACGGCGTAGGTCTGAAGGCCGTCAATGCGCTATCCTCATCGTATATCATCCGCAGTATCCGCGACGGCAAGTCCCAGAGCGCCACATTCTGCCGTGGCGAATTGGTGGAGTCGTCGCCGTTGGAGGATACCGACGAGCCCAACGGCACCGAAGTCACCTTCACCCCCGACTCGCAACTATTCCGCAATTACGCTTTCCATGAGGAGTTTATCATCCCCATGGTCAAGAATTATACCTACCTGAATACAGGATTGGCCGTAGTGTTCAACGGCCGACGTTACAGCAGCCGCAACGGCCTGCTGGACCTGCTGCGCGACAATATGTCCAAAGACCCGCTGTATCCGCCGATACACCTCAAAGGCTTTGACATCGAAGTCGTCATCACCCACGCCAATCAGTACGGCGAGGAGTATTACTCCTTTGTCAATGGGCAGCATACCACCCAGGGCGGCACACATCTGACAGCGTTCAAGGAGGCCGTATCGCGCACCATTAAGGAATATTTCGGCAAAAATTTCGAATACTCGGACATACGCACCGGACTTGTCGCCGCCGTGGCCATCAACGTCCAAGAGCCGCAATTCGAGTCGCAGACCAAGGTCAAACTTGGATCAAAAGACATCAAAGAAGGCGGACCGACGGTGGCCAAATTCGTAGGCGACTTTATCAAGCGCGAATTGGACAACTACCTGCACCGCAACCTTGACGTAGCCGATGTCATCCTGCACAAGGTACAGGAAAGCGAGCGCGGCCGCAAGGCAATGTCCGGCATCACACGCAAGGCACGCGAAAAAGCCAAAAAAATTAACTTGCACAACGAGAAGTTGTTGGACTGCACGGTGCATTACAGCGACACGCGCGGCGATGCCGAACTGAAGGCCGCCACCTCGATATTTATCACCGAGGGCGACAGTGCCGCCGGCTCCATCACCAAGATACGTAACGTCAAGACTCAGGCCGTGTTCTCGCTGCGAGGCAAGCCGCAGAACACCTACGGGTTGACACAAAAGGTTGTGTACGAAAACGATGAGTTCAACCTGCTGCAAGCCGCGCTCAACATCGAGGACGGCATAGACGGACTTCGCTACAACAACGTCATCATAGCCACCGATGCCGATGTCGACGGAATGCACATACGTCTGCTACTCATAACATTCTTCCTGCAATTCTTCCCGGACCTTATACGCCGGGGGCATCTCTACGTATTGCAGACACCGCTGTTCCGCGTACGCGACAAAAACAAGATACGTCGCGGCGCACGTGGCAAAGGCGCCAAAAAAGACGACAAAACAGATGGCACGCCCGACACAATATACTGCTACAGCGACCAAGAGCGCATCGATGCCATCGAGCACTTCGGGGCAGCGGCCGAAATCACACGATTCAAAGGCCTCGGCGAGATTTCGCCGGAAGAGTTTCGCGGATTTATCGGCCCGGACATGCGCGTCGACCGCGTGACCATGCGCAAGGAAGACCGCGTAGCCGAGCTCCTGGACTTCTACATGGGCAAGAATACTATGGAGCGTCAGGGATTTATCATAGACAACCTTGTAATAGAAGACGATGCAGAAATCTCCTGAGACCATACAACAGGCCGAACCGCCCAAGCGCATTGCGCTTATGGCCGGATCTTTTGATCCGTTCACAATAGGGCACGCCTCCATAGTCGAGCGCGGCCTGGCACTCTTTGACGAAGTGGTGGTGGCCGTGGGGCAGCACCCGGACAAGCCGCATACAGACGCCGGCGAACGCGCCGATGCAATAGCCGCCATTTACAGCGACCAACCTCGCGTACGCGTCATCGTGTCACGTCAATTGACAGCCGACACCGCTCGCGAAGTGGGCGCCCGCTTCCTGCTGCGCGGCGTACGCAGCGTACGCGACTTCGAGTACGAACGCGATATGGCCGACGTCAACCGCGAACTCGGCGAAGGGCTCGAGACGGTGCTGCTCACCGCCCTGCCCCACCTGTCGGCGGTATCCTCCTCCGTAGTGCGCGACATCGCATCCTACGGCAAAGACGTCAGCCAATACCTGCCCCAACCATCGTCCGCTCAGTCAACGTCGGCTACAGACAACGGCATCAGATAGGACACAGAAAACAAGACAAAACAAGACAACACGACACTATGAAAAAGATACTTTTGGCTTTGGCCGTCGCGGCACTCATTACTCCGGCCGCGCTCATTTCCGGCGGCCAGACACGCCTCCTCACCCCGGCACAAAAACTGCAATACGCCGAGGCCATCATCGAGAACTATTACGTGGACACCGTCGCTTCGGACACGCTTGTCTCGGAAGCAATACGCGCAATGCTGCACACTCTTGACCCTCATTCCGAGTACAGCACTCCCGAAGAAACCAAAGAATTGACCCAACCCCTCGAAGGCCATTTCTCGGGCATAGGCGTGCAATTCAACATCCTGCGCGACACCGTGTGCGTGGTACAGACCACTGCCGCCGGACCTTCCGAGAAAGTGGGCATACTGCCGGGCGACCGAATCATCTACGTCAACGACACCATATTCACCCATCCCAAAATGGACAACAGCGAAGTGCGTGCACGTCTTCGCGGCCCCAAAGGGTCGGTGGTAAACATCAAAGTGAAGCGCGGCACATCACCCGAGCTCATAGACTTCCGCATCGTACGCGACGATATCCCCGTGTACAGTGTCGATGCTGCATATATGGTTACGCCCGATGTGGGATACATCCGCGTGATACGCTTTGCCGAGGAGACACCCAAGGAAGTCGAAAAAGCCATCTCCGGTCTCAAGAAAAAAGGCATGGAGAACCTCATCCTTGACCTCGAAGACAACGGCGGAGGCTTTCTCGGCGCTGCCTACGGACTTGCATCACAGTTCCTCAAACCGGGCCAAATGGTGGTATATACCCAAGGCAACAAGATGCCGCCGCAATACTTGCGCGTCCAGAACCGCGGCCTCAGCGGAATGCTCATCGGAGCGCCCAAAGCGGCCGACATTGACCGCCTCGTCATTATGGTCAACCAATACTCGGCATCAGCCTCCGAGATTGTTTCCGGAGCAATACAGGACAATGACCGCGGCCTCATAGTGGGACGCCGCACCTTTGGCAAAGGCCTGGTACAGCGTCCGTTCCCATTCCCGGACGGTTCGATGATACGCTTGACCACCTCGCGCTACTACACCCCCTCGGGGCGACTAATCCAAAAGCCATACAAGCGCGGCGAGAGCGAGGCCTATCGTCTGGACATGCTCACGCGATATACCTCCGGTGAGCTTTTCAGCGCCGACTCGATACACTTTGACGAAAGCCTCAAGACCAAGACCTTAGTCAACGGACGCACCGTCTACGGAGGCGGCGGCATTATGCCCGATGTCTTTGTGCCCGTGGACACGTCGTTGTATTCGACATACTACCGCGACTTGGTGGCACGCGGAACCCTCAATCGTACCGTCACAGACTATATCGACGCCCACCGCGCCGACATTCGCCGCCAATATGCGGACGAAGACGCCTACTATGCCGGCTTCGAAGTACCCCGAGAGCTGATAGATTCCTTGGTGGCCGGAGGCGAGCGCGACAGCATCACTTATGACGAAAAGGGGCTGGAAACCTCGCGCCCCATGATTGAAGGCATCATACGCGGCCTCATAGCCCGCGACATCTACACCAACGGATGCTATATGCGCGCCGTCAATCGCCTCAACCCCGTATTCCGCCGCGCACTCGAAGTAATTACGAACGAGGAAGAATACAACAAGCACCTCGGAGTGAAGCCCTAACCCCTCAAAAACGGTCCAACTTAACACATACCACACAATGATAGACACTAAAAGTATCCTTAGCGCAATGGCCGCGCTTCTGATAAGCACCGCTATCGCCCCAGTAGCCATAGCTGCTGACGAGCCGGAAAAACCTTGGACATACGTCGATGCCCAAAACCTGCGCATCATCAACCATGCCTTTGCCGGCGAAACCGAGCGCACTTACGCCCGACTGCCGCGCTATGTCAAAGACAGCATCCCCGAAGGTCGCGAGCTATGGGATCGCCAGCAATGCTCGTCGGGCATAGGCGTGCGTTTTGCCACCAATAGCACACGCATAGGATGCAAATACACCTTGTACTGGGATACACACATGATACACATGGCCGACACCGGGCTGAAAGGCACCGACCTGTACATCCTCGAAGGAGACAGTGTGTGGCGCCATGTCAACACCAACCGCCCCTACGTCAAGAAAGACGAAAACGGCAATAAGACCAAACTGGTCGAATCGACATACGTCTCCAACCTCGACGGCAAGATGCACGAGTATGTCATATATTTCCCCCTGTATGACGGCATCGAGGACTTCTCGGTCAAGGTAGACAGCGGAGCCGTTATCACCAAGGGCAGTCCGGAAGTAATTAATGCCAATCGACGCATCGTCGCTTACGGCACCAGCATCCTGCAAGGCGGCTGCGCCTCACGTACAGGCATGGCCGCGACCAATATCATCGGCCGCGAACTAAACTGTGAAGTCGTCAACCTCGGCTTCTCCGGCGAAGGCAAACAGGACACCTACATTGCCCGTGCCATGGCTACAATCCCCGATGTGGACGTCTTCCTGCTGGATCCCGTGCCCAACTGCACCGAAATGATGTGCGACACGCTCACCTACAACTTCGTGAAAACACTGCGCGCACTGCGTCCCGATGTGCCCATAGTCATGCTCGAAGGCCCGATATACCCTTACGCACGTTATGACAGCTTCTTCGGCAAATACCTGCCAAAGAAGAATAACGCATTCCGCCGCAACTACGAGCGGCTGAAAGCCGAGAACCCGAACAACCTGTATTACGTCACCTCCGAAGGCCTTGACGGCCCGGAAGACGATGGAACCGTCGACGGTATACACCTGACCGACCTCGGTTTTTTGCATTACGCAAACAAAATGATTCCGATATTGCGCCCACTGTTGGACGCCCATTCCAAGTGCAGTAAATAAGCACACAACCACAAGGAGGGATGCGGCACCACCGCATCCCTCCTCTATTATAACAGCTTTTGCTATTATTATAACAGCTTTTGCTATGGAGTTCGAGAAAAAAGTAGAAGGCTACATCCGACGACACTCGCTGCTTACGCCGGGCGATTGCGTAGTTGTGGGACTGAGCGGCGGTGCCGATTCGGTGGCGCTGCTGGCAGTTCTTTCAGCTTTGGGCTACAAATGTATAGCTGCACACTGCAACTTCAGCCTGCGCGGTGACGAATCGTTGCGCGACCGTGATCACGCCATAGCCATAGCTGACAACCTCGCAGCCGAAAGCCGGGTCATAGATTTCGACACCGAAGCCTACCGCCAAGGCACGGGCGAAAGTATCGAAATGGCTTGTCGCAGCCTTCGCTACCGATGGTTCGAGCAGCTTCGCGTCCGGCACAACGCCGTTGCCATCGCCGTAGGCCATCACCGCGAAGACAATGTAGAAACAGCGATGCTGAATATGCTGCGCGGCACCGGTATCGCCGGAATGGCCGGCATTGCACCCAAGTCGGGACACATTGTGCGGCCGCTTTTGGAGGTCACGCGCCCGGAAATATGCCGATACCTGCAACAACGCGGTCTGCATTGGGTGGACGACAGTTCCAACGCCTCTAACGACTATAAGCGCAACCGTCTGCGCAATGTCGTATTGCCAACCGTGGCACGCGAATTCGGGCCGGAATCCATGGCCTCGCTCGCCGCCTCGGTAGGCAACGTGCGCCAAAACTACGAGCTATACCGAACATTGGTGGACGATGCACTTGCGGCCTTCGGCGATGCCTCACGCCTGGACGTAACAGCACTGCTGAAGCGATACGGACACGACAACGGCACGATGTTACTTGTCGAGTATCTGCGCCCACACGGATTTGTAGCCGATGTAGCATACAACATTGTCACCGCCGTTACGCAAAGACATACCGGATTGCAATTCATAGGCACACAAAAGAATACAGCTATGCTCGACCGGGGCATACTCACCATTGGCGGCGCCAACCCACAACCGGAAGGCGACACGGTGGCCGAGATACACCCGAACCGAATAAGTACGGTGGATGTTCCGCAAGTCGGAATAAGTATTTCCATTGAAGAACACGATGCAGCCGACTTTATACGTCCGCGACGACCTGATGCCTCGGTGCTATACCTCGATGCAGCCATCACGTCTGACGATACACCGCTGACACTGAGACACTGGCGCCATGGCGACCGTATTAAGCCGTTCGGTGCTCCGTTCACCACGCTGGTCAGCGACATTTTCAGCGATGCCAAATTGTCCGCGAGCGAAAAGCAACGCGCCCTGCTCTTATGCCACGGCGACACAATCCTTTGGGTGGTCGGCCTCAAAAACTCGTCACACTATCCGGTGACAAATCAAACCCAACGCTATTTTCGCTTAAAAGCCACCAACATGTGACGATACAGCCATTTCAGGACCGAGCCTTACGCCTTTCGTGAAGATAATAGCCGAGGATGCATACCGAAGTCAACGCCTCGCTCAATCCTAAAGCCAGCCAAATACCGCTCGTCCCGATAATTTCGGGGAGTAGCAGGAAACTCGGAACCATAAAAACCAATCCGCGTAACAGTGCAAACACTATAGCGACCCACGCTTTCTCTACAGCCTGGAAGTAACCTATAGCCGTCAGATTGAAAACAAAAAACACAAAGGCAACAGCAAATAGCGGAAATCCATTCACTGCAATGTCCACTGCATCGGAAACGCCGCCGAGAAATAGCGCAATCATTTGGCCTGGAAAGACGACAAAAGCCCCCGTAACCAGAGCGCTGCACAAGCCGGCACAAATCACGGCAAGACGCTCGGCCTGTACCACTCGATGATGCTTGCCCTGACCATAATTGTAACTGATTATCGGCTGGACCGACTGCGCTATAGCATTGCCAATCATGAAAACAAACGGGCAGTAATAGCAAGCTATGGAAAACGCGCCCACGCCATCATCACCCAGATAGCTCATAAACACAATATTGCCCATAAACATCAGCATCCCCATAGTAGCCTCGCCCAGCAAAGCCGAGATGCCTATGCGGCATTGATACCCGAGATTGCGAATTGTCAAGTGCAAACTCCTGGCGGACAGCTTGAAGCGTATCAGCCGAAGCTGCCCGGCGTATCCGATGAGATAAACCAAAGCCATAGTACCGCCGACAGCACAGCTGATAAGCGTTGCGATGCCGGCACCCATGAGCCCCATACCCAAAGGAAACATAAACACGTAGTCAAGCACAATATTGAGCAATGCCGGAATGAGGTTGCACCACATAGCGTAGCGCGGAGCCCCGTCCAAACGGATGATGAACAAGCCGATAGCACCGAAAATTTGGAAAAGGCAGCATAGGAATATCCACGGCATATAATCCAGCACCAAAGGCATTAGCGTATCCGAACATCCGAGAATGCGTGCCGTCGAACGCGGTGCCGACAGTGTCAGAGCCAGGAACAACAATACGGCAATGACACCTGCCAATAGAGCCTGCGTGGCATTGATACGTGCAGCTTTCAACCGCTGCCGCGCCAAGTGTATCGAGCACACCACCGAAGCGCCCACGCCAAACATTAACCCGATGCCCACAATTACCATCGTAGGCGCAATGCAGATGTTGACAGCAGCAAGACCGTCGCTGCCGGTACTATGTCCTACGAAGATGCCGTCTATTGCCGTGACCGCGCACAGCGACAGCATACCCATAAGGGTCGGGAAAAAGTATAAGCGGAAAAGTCGTGAAACCTTGACGGTGCCTAAATCAATTTGGTCACGTTGCATAACATTGTAATGTAATGGGTTAGACGAATAATATTGAAACGGGCACCCGCTTTGACAAGTTTTTCTTGTGCCAACTTCATCTTATCCGGCAGTCCATTGCCCTCCGATGATGCCGCGTGCTATTTCAGGGCTGCAAAGGTACAACTTTTTGCGATATGCAAAAAGTCTGTAGAGTCAAGTGGCAAGTGTTTTTACTTGATTGTTTTAATTTGTCTGTTTGGCTGCTTATTCCACAATACGGCCACATCCCGACATTTCGGGACCTTATTCGCACGTCAAAGTTCGAGGCAAATATACAATAATTTACTCGTCCCAACAATAAGTTTTCAGTCTATCTAAAAAAAGAGATAAAAACCTTTTTTATTGCTTTTGTCTCAGACACACTTTTTTGGAACAATATCTGTCTCAAAAACCGCGACACCTTCGCTTCAACCTTTTTTTTCGCCTTATCAATAAACAACTTCCGCCGGGAAGACGCGCGGCTTAGAGCTGCGACACCTTCCCGACGGAAGCATTTGTGTAGATCCGAGTTAGGTATGTACAAGCTGTATTACAGCCTGTTTTTATAGAATGTGCACAACGGACTCGGCATCACTTGCCGGGCTGAGGCACGGGACTATCGGCGAGATTCTTGCGAATTTCGGCGTCAGTGACATCGTAATTGAAGAGGTCACCGTTGAAGTAGCGGTCGTACGAACCCATATCTATCAGACCGTGACCCGAGAGGTTGAACAGGATAACTTTTTCCTCGCCGGTTTCGGCACACTTCTTGGCCTCGCGAATGGCAGCAGCTATGGCATGCGATGACTCGGGCGCAGGAATAATACCCTCGGCGCACGCAAAGAGCACTCCGGCATCGAAACTTTCGAGCTGTTCGATGTCTACTGCTTCCATCAACTTGTCTTTCAATAACTGGCTGACAATGACACCGGCACCATGATAGCGCAGACCGCCGGCATGTATATTGGCCGGACGGAAATTGTGTCCCAAGGTGAACATCGGCAGCAGAGGCGTGTATCCGGCCTCGTCACCGAAGTCATACTGGAAGACGCCGCGTGTCAACTTGGGACACGATGCCGGCTCGGCTGCGATATATCGCGTATCCGTGTGCGTGCCGTCAAAAAGGTGGCGCATAAAGGGGAAAGCTATGCCGCCGAAGTTGCTGCCGCCGCCGAAACATGCGATAACGACATCGGGATATTCGCCGGCCATAGCCATCTGCTTCTCGGCCTCAAGACCGATAATTGTCTGGTGTAAGGACACATGGCTTAATACCGATCCGAGAGTATACTTGCAGTTGGGCGTGGTCTGTGCCAATTCCAAAGCCTCACTGATAGCCGTACCCAGCGATCCTTGATGGTTGGGATCGGCCGTAAGGATATCCTTGCCGGCACGAGTGGACATAGACGGCGAAGGTGTCACCTGGGCTCCGAAAGTGTTCATAATACTACGGCGGTACGGCTTCTGCTCATAAGATATCTTAACCTGGTATACGGCGGCTTCGAGGCCGAAGAGGCGCGCGGCGTATGCCAGCGATGCGCCCCACTGACCTGCGCCGGTCTCGGTGGTGATGTTGGTGACGCCCTCCTTCTTGCAATAGTATGCCTGGGGTATGGCACTATTAAGTTTGTGCGACCCCATGGGGCTGACACTTTCGTTCTTGAAGTATATATGAGCAGGTGTACCTATAGCCTTCTCAAGGCCGTAGGCGCGAACAAGCGGCGTGGAGCGCCAATATTTGTACATATCACGTACCTCCTCGGGTATCTCTATCCACTCGTCCTTCTGATTGAGCTCTTGACGGCAAAGTTCTTCTGCAAAGATGGGGAAAAGGTCTTCGGGCTTCAGCGGTTGGCCGGTAGCGGGGTTTAGCGGCGGCAGGGGCTTATTGGGCATATCCGCCTGAATGTTGTACCAGTGTGTCGGAATCTCCTGTTCACTGAGGAGGTAACGCTTCTGTTTGTCCATTGGTTGTCGGTTGTTTATAATGTTGGTTTAAGATTGTTTACGGAGTCGACTCCGTGCAGTAGCTGTTTTTGTACCGGCGACAAAAGTACAAAATTTTAGCGACCCGCATAGCATTTTTCTAATAAAAATTACAAATAAACATCCAATATGCAACCAACTCGCTCATAGAGCGCTCGTTTCACATCGTCGTATTTTCGGACGAAGACAGGTGTCGGCCATACATTTTTGCCGTATTCAGTATCCAATCGCACATGGTTTCGGCCAATGACTGCGGCTTAAGAACGCGAACCATGCATCCAAGGCCGGCAATATGCATCACCAAATCGTATGTCGGAGCCATAAAATATTTGAAGTCGGCATATTCGCCGTATTCATCGGTGCCGTGCCCGATTTCCTCCTGGCTTTGGTGCATCGGCAGAGTGCGCATATAGTTGACATGATTGCCGTAGGCACGTATGGTGATTATGCAAGGCTTGACATTGTCCTTCTTAACTATACCGAAACTATCACGAAAATACGCATCGGCATCAAAGCCCTTGATTGCCTCCGGAATCGTGCCTGAAGGCCTTAGCGCAAGAATTCGGTCGAGGCTATAGGTGCGGTGCAAGCCGTCCTGACGCTCGCCCACAAGATACCAGCGGTTGTCATACAAGCGTACGCACAACGGATATACAAAGATTTCATAAGGATCGCAGCCGAAGCGTTGGTAAGTAATGTATAGTCCGTTATTGTTACGTATAGCCGAGAGCGCCTTGACCAAATTCGAGTGTCCCGATGGTATAGGCGGCACAGATATACGATGTCGTATATCGCGGTTGTCGGCCAATACATCGCACATGGCATACGTATCCACCATCCAACGGCTCAGGCTGTCATCCGGCAAAGCTTCTTCGTAGTTGTCGATACAATATGTATATCCATTATGGACGTCACATTTGATTTCGACACCGAACTGCGTAGCTATGGCGTTGACCCAGCGGTTAAATGTCTGGCGCGGAAGCGTACGTCCCTCACTGATATTGCGGTTATTCTCCCAGCGCTCGGATATTTCTTTGAGAGTCAGCGGTCCGAACTGGCGTATGGTTTCTATAAGCCAAGTATATTTGTGTATTTGAGTCATGTCGATTGGCCTATGGTATTATTATTCCTAATACGCAAAGGTACGCATTATTTACCACAACGGCACACCCATTCCAAATATTCGAAATATTATATCAGGCACAATTTGGCATATTAGCAAAAAAATGTCTAACTTTATCCGCCGTTTTTCCGCATCCACACAAGGCTCCTCGGGACGGCTATAGACCGCAACTTACTATAACACCAACTATAAACCACGAAAACAATGTTTAAGAACCAACCTAAAGGTCTGATTCCCGCCGCATTATCCAACATGGGCGAGCGCTTCGGATACTACATCATGAACGCCGTACTCGTGCTGTTCCTGTGCTCCAAATTCGGGCTGAACGAGGAAACATCCGGCCTTATCTACTCGTGCTTCTATGCCGGCATCTACATCCTCTCGCTGGTCGGCGGTATCATTGCTGACAAGACACAGAACTACAAAGGCACCATCATCAAGGGCCTTATCATCATGACCGCCGGATATGCCCTGCTGGCTATCCCCATCCTGGCCACGGCCGAAAACACCACCTGGCTGCTGACGCTGACATGCGCGGCCCTATTCCTGATTGCATTTGGCAACGGCCTCTTCAAAGGCAACCTCCAAGCCATCGTAGGCCAGCTATATGACAACCCGAAATACGCAGACAAGCGCGATTCAGGCTTCCAAATATTCTACGTATTCATCAACATCGGCGGCCTCATAGCGCCCTTCGTTGCGCCCTACCTGCGCGAATGGTGGCTTAGCGCCAACGACATGGTATACAACGCCAGCTTCCCCGAAATGTGCCACCAGGTGCTCGGCGGCAGCGCTGACAAACTCACCGAAATCACCGACTTTGCCACCAAAGTAGGATACAACGGCGTTGAATCACTCAAGGAATTCTGCGGCCAATACCTCGATGTTTTCAACTCGGGCATCCACTTCTCATTCATAGCCTCCGTGGCCGCAATGCTCATCTCCCTAACCATATTCCTAACCACCAAGAAAGGCCTGCCCAACCCCGCCAAGAAAGAAGCTGCCGCCGCAGTCAAGTATACCCAAGCCGAAAAGGCTGCCATGGCCAAGGAATTGAAACAACGCATGTACGCCCTCTTCGCCGTACTCGGCATCGCCGTATTCTTCTGGTTCTCGTTCCATCAAAACGGAACTTCAATGTCACTTTTTGCACGCGACTTCGTCGACTCCTCCGCAGTAGCCCCCGAAATATGGCAAGCAGTCAACCCGTTCTTCGTAATCGTGCTCACACCAATAATCATGGTCATATTCTCAGCCCTCGCACGCAAAGGACGCCAGATTTCGACACCGCGCAAAATCGCTTACGGTATGGGAATCGCCGCCATCGCATACCTGTTCCTGACCATATTCTCTCTGATAATGGACTATCCCTCCGGAACAGCTTTCCGCGATATGATCACATCCAACGCCGGCGTAGTAAAAGCCGGATGGTGGGTACTGATAGTCTACTACTTCTTCATGACCGTAGCCGAATTGTTTATTTCGCCGCTGGGATTGTCTTTTGTCTCCAAAGTCGCTCCCAAAAACCTCCAAGGTCTATGCCAAGGTCTATGGCTCGGCGCCACCGCCGTTGGCAACCTGCTATTGTGGATAGGCCCGCTGATTTACAACAATGCACCCATTTGGGTGGCATGGACCGTTTTCCTTGCTGTATGCCTAATCTCTATGGGCACAATGCTCGCTATGGTCAAGTGGCTTGAACGCGTCACACAAGACAAACCTGCCGTTAAGACAGCACCTTCACAAGACATCGTAGAAGACGAAATCTAATCATTACATTTCGTCACACACAAAAAACGCTTCGCTGCATACCGCTTCGAAGCGTTTTTTTGTATGCGTATACATCTATGACACAACCCATTCTGATACCACACAAGTGACCACCTACGCCGAAACAGACACGACCGCATACAATATCAAAAAAAAACGCTAACTTCGCGGCTGCATAACGATGCAAGGCTACGCATCGTCATACAATATCATATCTATCCTCACTCATCGTATGAATTCCGACACACACAAACGCATTACAGCTCTCGGATTACTTGTCACCATAGGCATAGTTTTCGGCGACATCGGCACATCTCCGCTATATGTCATGAGAGCCGTTATCGGCGCCACCCCGAACTTTGACGCCGACTATATCATCGGGGCGGTGTCGTGCGTCATTTGGACGCTAACGCTGCAAACAACACTGAAATACGTCATTATTGCCTTACGTGCCGACAACAACGGCGAGGGCGGCATTCTGTCGCTGTTTGCGCTACTACGCAAAATGCCGCGCCGATGGCTATATATCGTTGCAGCCGCCGGCGCAGCCGCTCTTATCGCCGACGGGGTCATCACTCCGGCCATCACTGTCACCTCAGCCATCGAAGGACTCAACGTCGTCTTCGGCAACAACGTCCCGACGCTCCCGATTGTACTGGTTATCATCGCTTTGCTCTTCGCAGCCCAACAGCTCGGCACAGGTCGCATCGGACGTTTTTTCGGTCCGTTTATGCTGGCCTGGTTCGTTATGCTTGCCGTATTGGGAATATGCCGCTTACCCATGGCTTGGCAAATCCTTAGCGCTTTCAACCCATATTATGCAATACACCTGCTATGGACCAGTCCGGAGTGGTTTGTCATCGTTGGCGCCATATTTCTTTGTACCACCGGAGCCGAAGCTCTATACTCCGACCTGGGACACTGCGGCCGCCGCAACATCACCATAACATGGTGCTTTGTCAAAGCCTCGCTTATACTCAACTACATGGGCCAAGGAGCATGGTTGATAGCCCAAAGCGAGAATGGAAGCGTCTCCGTCAACCCTTTTTACGGCATCATGCCCTCTTGGATGGTTCCCCTTGGAATTGCCATGGCAACAGGTGCCGCCGTCATTGCCAGTCAAGCTCTCATCTCGGGCGCCTTTACAATGTTCTCCGAAGCCGTCAACCTCAACTTTTGGCCATCGCTACGCATTAAGTATCCCGGCGCTGCAAAGGGACAGCCATATATTCCTATGGTAAATATGGCCTTATTTATCGGCTGTATCATGACACTGCTCGTGTTCCGAAATTCTTCCGCCATGGAAGCCGCCTACGGACTCGCCATCACCATTACAATGCTGATGACCACTGCATTAATGACGTTATACCTGCGCCGACATTTGCCGTCATGGGCCTGCATTTCTTTCGCTGTATTCTTCGGGACAATCGAATGTCTTTTCCTCGTAGGCAACCTCTCTAAATTTGAGCACGGAGGATGGTATACAATGCTCATCGCCTGCGTCATTGCCTTGATTATGGCTGTATGGCACGCATCGACGCGTATGCGCTCACGATACATCGAGTATATAAACACCGCCGACAAGTTGCCAATCATCAACGACATACATCAAGACAATGCAATCCCGATGTTTGCATCTAATGTTGTCTACTTTTCGCGCAGCTCCGACCCCGGCCAACTCGAAGACAAATTGCTGTACTCCATCATCAACCGACACCCTAAACGAGCCGACCATTACTGGCTTATACATATCGAGCGTTGCGACACTCCCCATCGGCTGGAATATGACATTACCGAACTCATACCCGGTACAATGTTTTTTGTCAAAATGTACCTCGGATTTCATACCGATGCACGCATCAATGTCTACCTGCGCCAAATCATCGAAGACATGGTGGCTCAAAACAAGATCTCCATCACTTCATCTTACCCGTCGCTCAATGCACACGGCATCGCAGGCGATTTCATATTCGTCGAACTGCATCGCGTATTCTCCACTTCGTCCGACTGCAAGCCTTCAGACCGAAGACTTATGATATGGCACGAACGCCTGCGCCGCCTCGGTGTCGATGACTGCACCGCTATGGGTTTGGACACATCATCGGTGGTAGTGGAGACAGTCCCTCTAATTATTTCAAGCCATAAACCGCGACGCATCACGCGCATAGCTCATAACGACTGACACCGGAAGCTACCCTGAGCGACAATAGTAATATTGAAATCAACAACTAACATTAGTTAATTCAACAATAATAATAGTTAATATTTCATAATATCATTTTTCAAATTTTAATCAAATAGAAAAATGCCGTACTTTTGCACGTGTGTTTTTCATAGTATTAGATTAAGATAAAGGTTTAAGGAAAAGAGTTGTCGCGAGATAGCTCTTTTCTAATTTTTGAAAAGAAACGACTGCATCCGGCCGACACCTTTGCAGCCGACTATGCGCACACATCACCGCTCCATATATAAGCCAAAGCCATTCTCTTCCTTATTATTTGATGATTTGGACAAGCAAAAACACGGCTTTCGGTTTTGCCGTATCGCGGAAAATGCTTACTTTTGGGCTGTGGATATGGCCGCGCCGAAATGTCGCCCGTAGATGCAAGCATCCATCGCAAATCAACGGCTAAAGCCATGGTCCGAACCAACGACATACGCCGTCACAATGATACGCTTGACGCTCGAACACGACACTCCGCGACGCGCATCTTTCTATTTGGCAATGGAAAGATGGGTAGCAGCCAACCTCCCAGCAGGCGAGGACTACATCTTTACATGGGTCATCGCTCCTACCGTAGTCGTAGGGCGCAACCAAGACCTTGACAGCGAAGTAAATATTGAGTGTTGCCGGCGACTCGGCATAGACATCTGCCGCCGCCATAGCGGTGGCGGAGCAATATACGCGGACACCCACAACATCATGGTCAGCTACATCGCCGATGCACGGAACACTTCTGTACCGGAGGCCTTTGCACGCTACACCGATGACATCTGTGCACGCCTGCACTCGCTAGGCATAGATGCTGTCTGCTCGGGGCGCAACGATGTGTGCGTCGACTCTCGCAAAGTATCCGGCGGCGCATTTTACGACCTGGGTGACAGATACGTGGCACACAGCACAATGTTATGGGATACGGACACAGACACCATGCGTCGGGTACTGACTCCACCGGCCGAAAAATTGCAACGCCACGGCGTAGCATCGGTAGCATCGCGCGTAGCCGGACTACGCACTTTATACCCGGACTTAGCCTTTGACCACCTGCGTGCCGCACTGGATGCGCCCGGCCCCGGCGGCAAAGTTCGAATAATCTCCGATGACGAAGCCAACCAAATCGAGCAAATCCGCCAAAGGCTGTACACCGACGAGTGGACATTTCGCAAACCGCACTGAGCACTCGGACTTGCATTAGACAAACCTCCGCGACAAAAACAGACGACAAAAACAATCGAAAACAACATAACACCCGCAACCCCATGGAAAGCGAAAAAACCAAAACCACCTGCCTCAATGCGGCACACCGCGCCTTAGGCGCCGAAATGGTACCCTTCGGAGGATTTGACATGCCATTATATTATACCGATATCGAAAGCGAGCACCGTGCAGTACGCACAGCCTGTGGCGTATTCGATGTATCACATATGGGCGAAGTCATGGTCTCGGGCGAAGATGCCATGCGATTTGTCAACCACATCTTCACCGGTGATGTCAGCACTCTTGCCGTGGGCGATGTCGTATACGGCATGATGCTACATGACAACGGCGGCACAGTGGACGACCTCCTGGTATACCGCATAGGAGCCGAAGCATACCTGCTGGTTATCAACGCCTCCAACATCGACAAGGACGTGGCGCACATACGCGCCCAAGCCGCTGAATTCTCCGGCGTACGCATCGAGGACATCAGCGCCACCACTGCGCAGCTGGCCGTGCAAGGACCTGATAGTCCGCGCATAATGGCCCAAGTACTCGACTTGGCCGAAGCTAACGATCTGCGCTTCTACACCTGCCGCGAATTTCATCGTAACGGGCACGAAATCCTGGTAAGCCGCACCGGATACACCGGAGAAGATGGCTTCGAAATATACGGACCGCAAGACGCCATCATCGAAATGTGGAATCGCCTTGTCGCGGCCGGTGTAACTCCATGCGGACTTGGATGTCGCGACACACTACGCTTCGAAGCCGGACTACCGCTATATGGCGATGAACTCGGCGACGACATCTCGCCCATTATGGCCGGGCTGTCCATGTTTGTCAAAATCGACAAAGACGGCGGATTTATGGGACGTGACGCCGTAGCCCGGCAAAAAGCCGAAGGCGTCAAGCGCCGTCTCGTCGGGCTCGAGATACAAGGCCCTGCCATAGCTCGTCACGGCTACGAGGTCCTCGATGCCGATGATCCCGAAAAAGTCATTGGAACAATTTCCACCGGCTATCACAGCATCACCCTGGGCACTAACCTCGCCATGGCTTTCATAGACCGCGACCACGCCGCACTGGGCACGCACGTACTGGTGCGCGTACGCCGCAAGACATTTCCGGCCACCGTGGTCAAAAAACGTTTCTATACGCCCAACTACAAGAAATAGTGCAGTAGCCATACAAGGAATGACACACTGTAGTCACGCATTACGGTGATACGACACGGACATTCTATAAATATACATCATCCTAACACCCAACACATACACAAAACATACAGCCATGATTAAATATCTCAAGTCACACGAGTACATCCGCATCGAAGACGCCGAACCCCAAATAGGATACATCGGCATATCAGCCTACGCCGCCGCACAGCTGGGCAATATAGTATATGTAGACATGCCACTCGAAGGCGATGATGTAATCAAAGGCGAAGAATTCGGCGCCATCGAAAGCGTCAAAGCCGCCTCCGACCTCTATTCGCCGGTCTCCGGCGAAGTCCTTGCCTCCAACGATGCACTCGAGGACAATCCACGACTTGTAGGCCAAGACCCCATAGCCAACTGGATTATTAAGGTCAGCATCAGCGATCCCGCCGAACTCGATGACCTTCTTGACCAAGCAGCCTACGATGCATTATGCGCCGCCGAAAAGCACTGACGCATCGAGAATATACAGCAAATACGCACGGGCACTCGAGCCGTATAAGCTCGGGCTCTTCGTGCAATCCCACCTAACCTAACACCACGCACAATGAGCAGTACCCACCCATATCTGCCACACACTCCGGAAGATATTTCGGCCATGCTGGAACGCTGCTGCGCCGCCACTTTGGACGACCTCTTCAGTGACATCCCCGGAGAATTGCGCCTGCGGTCGCCTTACGACATCCGGGGACCACTGAGCGAAAACGAATTACGACGCCATTTTGACGCAATATTTGCGGACATCAAGCCTCTGACTTGCTTCGCCGGCAACGGCTACTACGACCACTATTGTCCCGCCGTGTGCGCCGACATCGTGCGCCGCAGCGAGTTCCTGACCGCATATACCCCATACCAGCCCGAGATTTCGCAAGGAACGTTGCAGTATATCTTCGAATATCAGTCGATGATGGCTTCGCTTACCGGACTGGACGTCTCCAACGCCTCGCTATATGATGGCGCCACGGCCACTGCCGAGGCCATGATAATGTGCGTTGCCGCCGCTCGCCGCCGCAACCGCGTACTCGTCTCGGCCACTCTGGCTCCGTCAGTACGCGCCGTAGTGGACACCTATGCTCGCTATCACGGCATTACCATAGACACCATACCCGAGGAACCCGGCAAAGGCGTCACCGACAAGGCTGCTCTGACGGCCATGCTCACGGCCGATAACGCCAAGGACATCGCCGGAGTCATCGCAGCTTCACCCAACCGATACGGATGTCTCGAAGACTTCGACGGATGGTCCGATGCCATACACGCAGCCAAGGCGCTGATGGTCATCAATACGCATGCCTCGGCGCTGGGCATACTTCGCAGCCCCGGCGACCTGGGCGCCGACATCGCCGTAGGCGACGCCCAATCACTGGGAATGCCGCTGAATTACGGCGGACCGGGCCTGGGCTATATGTGCGTACGCAAAGCTCTGATGCGCAAGATGCCCGGACGCATCGTGGGTGCCACCACCGACGGCAAAGGACAGCGCGTATTCGTACTCACGCTACAAGCACGCGAACAGCACATACGACGCGAAAAAGCCACATCCAATATCTGCTCCAATCAGGGACTGATGACATTGTATGCTGCCATATATCTGTCCGTTATGGGCGCCAAAGGCTTGGCTCAAGTATGTCGCGACAGCCATAGTGCAGCCACGGCATTACTGCGTCTAATCGAAGACAACGGGCTGGGCACACACGAACACCGCGGCACACCGTTCCTCAACGAATTTGTCGTGCGCCTTCCCCACGGAATCAAAGCCGCAGATGTCATTGAACGCGGCGCCGAACAAGGATTACTTGCCGGCGTAGCCGTAGGCGAAGATCGGCTGATGATAGCCGTCACCGAGCAACGCACGGCACAAGACATCGATGCATTGATACGCCTTTTAACCTCTTTCAAACACGAGCCATGAACAGCAAACTTTATTCGCCACTCATATTCGAGTACTCGCGTACGGGACGCTGCGGCTATATGCTGCCGCGCTGTCCTTTCGCCCAAGTCGACGACATCCCGACGAGTCTGCTGCGCGACCTGGCGGCCGACCTGCCGGAGGTTGACGAGCCGACAATAGTAAGACACTACACCAACCTGAGCACCAACAACTTCGGCGTCGACACCGGGTTCTACCCTTTGGGATCGTGCACCATGAAGTACAATCCCAAAATCAACGAGGAAATAGCAGCCGACCGCCGCATCGCCACACTGCACCCATACACACCGATACGATACGCCCAAGGTGCGTTGCACGCCTATTACGAGCTGCAACGCGCACTGAGCGCCATCGGCGGCATGGCCGAGTTCACACTCAACCCCTTTGCGGGAGCACACGGCGAACTCACGGGCCTGATGGTGATACACGCCTACCATGACGAACGCGGCGACACACAACGCACCCGCGTCATCGTTCCGGACAGCGCACACGGCACCAATCCTGCCAGTGCAGCCGTGGCCGGATACACCATCACGGAGGTACGCAGTCTTGATGACGGGACAATCGATGTAGACGACCTGGCCGCCAAACTGGACAACACCGTGGCGGCAATCATGATGACCAATCCGAACACCACGGGAATGTTCGAAAAAAACATACCCGAAATCGCACGTATGGCACATGCCGCAGGAGCCTTGATGTACTACGATGGAGCCAACCTCAACCCGATGCTGGGCATAGCGCGCCCCGGCGACATGGGTTTTGACGTGATGCACATCAACCTGCACAAGACCTTTGCCACACCTCACGGCGGAGGTGGCCCCGGCAGCGGCCCCGTGGGCGTACGTGCCGGGCTGGAACACCTACTGCCCAATCCGCACGTGTATCTCGACGATGCCACCGGGCTATACGGCATCACCGTCGACGACAGCCGCGCCATGGGACGCATCTCCGGATGGCTGGGCAACTATACGGTACAACTCAAAGCCCTGGCATACATTCTGTGTATGGGCGCCGAATACCTTGCCCAAGTGGGACCGCTGGCCACGCTCAACGCCAACTACGTCAAAGACAGCCTTAAAGACCTGTACCTGCTGCCCATCGAAGGCCGCTGCAAGCACGAGTTTGTCTTTGACGGACTGCGCGACAAGAGCACCGGAGTCACCACCCTCAATATCGCAAAAAGGCTGCTGGACTTCGGATTCCATGCGCCCACAATATACTTCCCGCTGCTATTCCACGAGAGCCTCATGATCGAGCCGACCGAAACAGAGACACGCGAAACGCTGGACGCTTTCATCGAGGCCATGCGCCAAATTGCACACGAGGCAGCCAACGACCCGGACAAAGTGAAGAACGCGCCGCACGACACGCCCGTGAGCCATCCGGACGACACAGAGGCCGCACTCACGCCTATCCTGACTTGGAGCGACCTGATGTCCCACACTAAAAAAACATAAGTATGGACACTATACACAGCCAATTGCTTGTCATCGGAGCCGGACCGGGCGGATACGAAATAGCTGCCGAGCAGGCCGCACACGGCCACAGCGTCACCATCATCGAACGCGATCTAAACGGCGGGACATGCCTCAATCGCGGATGCATACCCACCAAATGCCTCAGCGATGCAGCCGGACAACTGCCGGCAGCGCCACCCTCCGAGGACACGCCGCGCCCCTACAATGACCTATGGCAAAAGGCACGCGCCAAAGCCGATGCAGTAGTAGACGCACTGCGTGATGACGTGGACGCACTGCTGCGCGGATGCCGCGTGGTACACGGCTCGGCCAAAATCACCCCGCAAGGAACTGTAGAGGTGAACGGCACCGAATATTCGGCCGACCGCATCCTCATCGCCACCGGCAGCGCCCCGGCGACCTTAGATATTCCCGGAGCGGCATTGGCCATAACCAGCGATGACATCCTCAGCGCCGCAACACTGCCTCCGGCCATAGCGGTAATCGGCGGCGGCGTAATAGCACTCGAATTGGCGGACATACTCGGCGCCTTCGGCGTGGCCGTCACCGTACTGGAGTATTGTCCGGAAATCTTGCCGGCCTTCGAGGCTGATGTAGCCAAGCGACTACGCAGCACCTTATCGCGACGCGGCATCAAATTTGTCGTCGGTGCTCGCGTCTCGGCTATATGCCGCGATGCCGATGGAGGCATACTCCACGTCCAATATACTGACGCGAAAGGCCGTGACGCCGAAGTCAGCGCTCCGACAGTATTGATGGCTGTGGGACGCCGAGCTGTCATTCCGGACGGATGCGCCGAAGCAGGCATAGACACCGACCGCCGAGGATGCATCGTCACTGATGACAATTTCCAAACCACTCGCGAAGAAATTTACGCCGTAGGCGATGCCAACGGCAAGTGTATGCTGGCGCACGCAGCTACCGCGCAGGCTCATCGTGCCTTAGGCGCAGACGTGGATCTGTCAGTAATGCCTTCGGCTGTATTCACTCATCCCGAAGTAGCCATGGTGGGTATGACCACAGAGGCGTGCAAAAACGCCGGAGTAGCCACCGTCACGGGCAAAGCGATGTATGCATCCTCGGGCAAAGCTCGCGCCATGGGTGCCACCGACGGATTTGTCAAAGTGGTGGCCGATGCAACAGACGGACGCATACTCGGCGTACATATCATCGGAGCGCACGCCTCGGACATCATTGACGCAGCCGCCGTTGCCATCAGTGCCAAGATGGACGCCAAGACACTCGGCCTACGCGTCATACACGCCCACCCCACCCTGGCCGAACTGTTAGGACAGGCCGCACGCGCAGCCGCACAAAATCTCGCCTAAAATCAAACGAAAATCGGATGCAACATCTGCCCAAGATTTCGCCCTACAACCGGCCCGATGCTCTCCGTCTATGTATTGAGAGCATCGGTCGCCAGACTCTTGTGCCTTTTGAGGTAATCATTGCCGACGATGGCTCCACGGACAACACCCGCACGCTCATCGAGCGGATGCGCAAGGACTTTCCATGCCCTATCGTCCACGCGTGGCAAGAAGACCTCGGCTTCCGTGCCGCCGAAGTACGCAACAACGCCCTACGCCTGTGCAAAGGCGATTACGTGGTATTCATCGATGGCGACATAATTATGCATCCACACTTCGTGGAAGACCATGCAAAGATGGCTCAGCCGGGATATTACGTCATCGGCAGCCGCGCCAAATTCAACGAAAAAGCCACGGCACGGATGCTCGCCGGAGGTGCGGTACAAGCGCATTGGTACTCGCCGGGCATCAGTCGCCGAATGAATGCGTTATACCTGCCTTGGCTCGGGCCGCTCACTGTCGGATATCGCAAAAGCAAACCCCTTTACGGACGCAGCTGCAATATGGCAGCCTGGCTTACGGACCTGTACGCAGTCAACGGATTCGACGCCGACATCCAAGGATACGGATACGAAGACACGGACATCATCGCACGCCTCAACAACCTCGGTCTCAAGAAGAAATTTGCCAAATTCCGCGCCGTAGAATTTCATCTGCACCACCGACAGAAAGAATTTGTCGAAGCCAACAAACAGATTTTCCGCGACAACCTCACCGTTACAGCCTGCCGCCACGGCATCCGCAACCTCGACTATGCCGAATAAGGCACAATCCGTTTGATCTTAGTAATCAATACATATTCAACAGAATAAGCGCAGACACGTGTCAATGGTCGGCGCTTATTCTGTCATTGGGGGTTTGTATCAAACGCTTATGCGCACAAAAAAAACAGTCGACACTAAAAGTATCGACTGCCCTAAAGAATTTTTCTTGAAAGTGTCCGAAATGAGACTCGAACTCACACGATCCAATGATCACTACCCCCTCAAAGTAGCGCGTCTACCAATTCCGCCATCCGGACAAATGCTGCAAGGACGCCTAAGGCGCGAAGTCTCGCTGAGCGAAAAACGGGACTCGAACCCGCGACCCCGACCTTGGCAAGGTCGTGCTCTACCAACTGAGCTATTTTCGCAAAATACAATAGCCTTTTCAGACCCCTTGCAGCGTATTTCAATGTTCTAATTCTTCGAGCGAAAAACGGGACTCGAACCCGCGACCCCGACCTTGGCAAGGTCGTGCTCTACCAACTGAGCTATTTTCGCAAGTATTTCAATGAGCGTTTCCGCTTTTGCGTTGCAAAGGTAGCCACTTTTTTTTATCCCACCAAATTTTTTCGCCGAATTTTCGCTTTTTATATTTTTGATTTTCCGCAGCAGACACATTCGGATATTTTCGCACCACCGCATCACACCTAAACAATGGTCATATATACACCATTTACAAGCATATAGCCCACAGCGCGTATGATGCCTATGGAACATATCAAAATAGGGCCGCGATAGGGCGCTGTGTAAAAACAGTGGATTGATTTGTCCCCAAAAAGTTGAATTAAATCCTTTTTGGGGACAGCAGGTCACTCTACTGTTGCACCGTCTCGACCGGGGCTTCGAGTATTTGAGCGCTTATGGTGTCAGCGGTATGTATCAATGCCACCAGCGGCGTCTTGGAGCACGCGGCACGATACGAACGCTCTTGTTCGTAACTATTCGTAGCCAAATCCCAAGCGCCCATGTGCCAGCGTATGGCCATGAGTTCCTCGTCCTCGAGGTCAAGGCCGCTGCGCAGAAGCATTACCACTGATTTTTCGCCATGGCCAAGGGGAAAATTTGAGTAGTCTACCTGATACTCATCATATTTCTCATATTGACCCACCTCGTTACGGCGCGCTCGTTGCACCTTGCGATAGATATCAGCTTTGCACACATCGTGCAGCAATGCCGCAATAGCGATGGAACCCACAGGCATACGCGCTTCAAGGTCGGGACGTAGCGTCAATAGCGATGCTCTCATAGCCATAGCTGCATCGTAGACGCACAGGGAGTGCTCCAGCAGTCCGCCGGGATGGTTGAAATGGTTGCGCACGGACGCCGGAGCTTCAAAGAAACCCCAACTCTCCAAATCCTGGATTACGAAGTCCATATTTTCGCGGCCCGTAGCCGCAAGGGTGTCTATAAATCGCTGTTTCTTCTGTTCTAATGTTTCTTCGCTGAATGTTGACATTTTATATTATTGCGTTTCTGTATTTTTTCAAATTATAGTATAGGCGAAAGCAGGCGCACCACCGATTCGGCAACCTTGAGCGAACGACGCCGGCGCGCCCACGTGGCCTGATACAAACGCGTGCATTGGCGCATGTCTCGATGGAATATCTCGGCCATTTCCTGAGTGAAGCGCGGCGAGTACACAAAGAGGTTTGCCTCGAAATTATGCTCGAAGCTTCGAAAATCAAAATTGGTGGAACCCACGGAGGCTATCTCGTCATCGACTATAAGCGTCTTGGCGTGCATCATCCCGGGGTTATAAAGGTATATCTTTATGCCCGCACGCAGACACTCGGCAATATAGGAGAACGATGCGTATTGCAACAGGCGCGAGTCGGTGCGCCGCGGCATCATTATACGCACATCCACACGCGCCAAAGCTGCCGTCTGCAAAGCCTTGAGCAGACCTTCGGTAGGCAGAAAGTATGGTGTCTGGATGTACACGCGATGGCGCGCATTGGCTATGGATTTATGGAACATCATTGCGATATTACTCCATTGCGCCGTAGGGCCGGAAGTGATAAGCTGGACACCCATATCTCCGGGCGCCGGGTCGTTTTGCTGCACACTGTCGTCCAGCAACGGCTGTCCCATAAAGTTCCAGTCCACGGCAAAAGAATACTGCAACGAGGCCACGGCCGGACCGACAAGCCGCAAATGCGTGTCGCGCCAACTGTCAAAATTTTTGCCTCCGGTAATATAGCGGTCGGCGATGTTCATCCCGCCTATGTACCCTACTTCACCATCAATAACGCATATTTTGCGGTGGTTGCGCCAGTTGATGCGCGTACCGAAGGGCGGAAACGAGACCTTGAAAAACGGGTACACTTCTATTCCGGCAGCACGCATACGCTTGAAGTAACGGCGATGAGTGTTCAGCGACCCCACATTGTCGTATATGACATGCACGGCCACACCGGCACGCGCACGCTCTATGAGGACATCCGCTACACGGGTGCCTATCTCATCATCCAATATTATATAATACTGTAGATTGATGTAACGTTTAGCCTTGCTCAGGTCGTCGATAAGTGCTTCGAACTTGGATGCCCCGTCGGTGTACACCTTGATGTCATTGCCGGGATAGTATTCGGCTGACTCCAAAGACTTGGCCAAGCGTATTTGCTGCCGGGCCTCCGGTGACAGCGTGCGCTCGTTAGCCTCGGACAAGGCCGTGCGCTCGGCTCGTCTGAGACGACGACGATTGCGCCGCGAAATCATTCGCGTATTCTTAATGCTACGCCCGAAGAACAAGTATAACACCACCCCAACGAGCGGAAGCAGGATAAGCACGGTTACCCACGCCAACGACTTGACCGGGTTGCGGTTTTCGCTGACAATCACGCACAATATAACTATCACGGTAATGGCATATATCGTCATCAACGTGTAGTATATCCAACTGTAATCAAAGCTTATATACAAAGCATCCATGGGACATGGCACTAAACGAAGGCACAAATTGCCTCTTCACCACAAATTTACGCACATTTTAACGGCATACCACCACTGTTATAAATAATTAACACTTAACTACCGTCCCGCAACCGCTCAGCTATTGCAATCCTGCCAACATTGAAGCCGTCCATGACGGAACGGCTTCAGTAACCAACAGCCTCTCAGTACCGGCATTGCCTTGTTAATGGCGGTTCTCCCGGACATGGTCCGTTTTCTCCGCCGTTTGCATTCTAAAACTAATATTTCCTCATCAGAATATAAGACAACGATACAACACGACCAAATTTGCATCGTCATCCAAAGTCTACTGGCTTGAGCAAACTCGACTCAGACACACTGACTGAAACACCACCCGTTATCACGCGAATCGGCGGATTACCCAAATATATTAGAATGACATATGATTAAGTCAATATATGCGCTTCCCCTCGTTGTGTTCTTCCCAAATGATGGTTGCGAGATATTTGTCGCTTCGGCATTGGAGATCAGCAACTCCATCTTCAATCAATTCCGATGTGTCGGATTGATAGTAGGCATCGACGGCCTCTTGCAAGGAAACTCCGTAAAGCTCGCAGATGGCTTTTATCACATTTGCGCTTTTATTGGCTTGCATTGCCATTTTTCCGTCTTCACTCATAGCTGTATGCTTTCGATGTGTTTTAGACATTCATCAAGCATCCGTTGACTGCGAATGCAATACTGAATGTTTGGTTTCTCAAATACAAGCAGCCCGAGAGCTTCATCTTCGGAAATTTCGCCTTCAAAATAGCGGTCGAGCGTTTGAATAACTCTATCGTTGACGACACCTCCAATCACAATATCATATTCGCTTTCATCATTCCCGGCACGACATTTGGCGACAAAGTCAAGCCATCGCTTGTCGTAGCTGTCAAATTGGAGAACACGCCATTGCGATGACTCAAACTCAAACACGTATGAATTAAGCCAAGCCGTCCTCTGACGGCGAATAAAACGCTGGGCATAGCGCACTGCCTGTTCATAAATGGGCGTAAGGTAGAATCCCTTGCCGAAATCAAGATAATCTCGAGAATATGCGGTGTCAGGCACTACCACAGATTGGGTCGACGAATGATAAAGTTTTATTATGCAAGCACTCCTTTCTCTCTCATATAGTCTGTAAGATCTTCAACGAGATAACGTGAACTAAAAGTGTGCAGAACGTCATACGATGGCACGATATAATCGTACAGAATCCCCGACTGTTTAAGCCGGCGGTAAACCTCGCGCTGACTCAATTTAAGTACCTGCGCGAGCTTGCTTATGCAGTATGTTACAAATTCAAGAGTCTTAGTATCCATCTTACATCGCTTTAATCATAGATTCGATGAACGCAATTTATTCATCGGAGAGGTGGTATTTAGACAGAAATTATATCTTTGCCAAAGAAATTTGATAGCATGGCAAGTGTAGAGATGGTAAAGTTATGTTCTCCGCTCAACCATCGTGTTACCTCATTAGGGCGTTTGCCGACAGCCTCTGCAAGTTGCTTTCGGTTCAGCCTTTTCTCTTTCATGAGAGCTTCAAGTTTGTTGGAGATTTCAAAAGAGAGCCGGGTTTCTTCTCGTTTTTCTTGTGGAATCTCGTTAAAGATTTCTTTTAAAGGAATGTTTGCAGATTTCATATATCAAATGTTTTATCTGTTATAATTTCTCTCTCCGTTATCGTTACATTGCCCAAACTCTCTTCCTGTTTCAGCAGACGTTCAAATTTCTGCAAATCCATCACGTACCCTTGGAGAGTATCGTCCTCTTGATATGTACGGCGGTTTTTTACATCGCCATTGCCGATAACAAGGATCTTATCGGTCAGCCGCAGGCAATACAGTCGCAATTTGGATTTAAGTACCGGCAGAGCAACAACAGAATCATTCATCTTGCCCTCTCTACGGAAATAGCGTTCCAATGCACCATTGTCTATAATCTGCTCAACAAAACGCATTATCGCCTGAAAGTCAGGATTCAGTTCTGCATTATTTCGGAATTTAGCTATGAATTTTTCAAATTCGTTCTGCTCGTCCGAAAGGAACTGAATGGTGTAGATTGTGCAGCGTTCGCCATTTGTCACAAAAAGAAGTTCTACTTCGCTCATACTCTATTTTTATTATTACGGCGTAAAGTTACGAAATAAATTTTACATATATGTAAATTGTGCAGACTTTTTATAGTAGAAAAGTAGATTAAGTTGAATAAAATTCCCGATGCAAAGATGAACAGAGTTTCTCGGGAGTGGATTTTTTGTGATGAGGGGCTGTGCCGCAAAAAAATTTCGGCACAGCCCCTCATTGTATTGTGCGAAAGTGTTACGCGCGATTATCCGCAATGGAAGTAGCGGCGGACGATGCGCAGCATGGCTTCCGTGTCTTCGTGGGCCAGCGCTATTTCATCACGGTCATACGAGCGTAGGCGCTTGATTATGCCATCGATAGTGGCGTCATCAAAGACTCCGGCTGCCGTGAATACGTTGCGGCGGTCTTCAAGGCATTGCGCCGACCCGTAGCAGTCGACGGGAAGCGAGCTCAGGCGCGAAAGCACGGAGGCATTTTCGGAGCGATGTATGTTTACGTCCACGTATGTATCCTCGGCCACCTTCATGGCATCGGGCATCTCGAAGCCGTGACGCATGGCCACAGCCAAAGACGCTATCAGCAGATAGATATCCGCCGACCCATCGGCCGAACGGATCTCGACCGTCTGTTTTTGCGTGGTGTCCACGTCGGCCAGCCCGTGGCTGCCGGGATTGAGCTCGGCACACATATCTTTCTGCGCCGTCCAACCCAGGGGTACGCGCACCAGCACCGAGCGGTTGCGGTCGCCCCAGCACACATTGGTAGGTGCTTCCTGCTTGGGTACCAGACGGAAATAAGACGTGGGCACCGTATTGCCGAAGGCCGTGATGGCCTGTGCCAAATCCATAATTCCGGCGATACCGCGGCGAGCCTCGTTGCTGAGACGACGGTCGCTGTCAAGCATCATATTGCGCCCGTCGCGCATGATTCGCATATGTATATGCAATCCTGAGCCGGCTTTGCCCACGGTGATTTTGGGCGCAAAGGTGATGTCGTAACCCTTGATATATCCGAGATTACGTATCACCCATTTGGCAATCATAAGCTGGTCGGCAGCCCGCCGTGCGTCCACGGGCAAGAACTCGATTTCGTTCTGCTCGTAGATTTTCCCGTCCAGGGTGAAGTTGCCCACCTCGCTGTGTCCGTACTTGATGCTTCCGCCGGTACGGGCTATGTATTGCATACACAGCGTGCGAAAATCGCCGAATTTGGCAAAAGGCGCCGACTCGTGATAACCGCGCTGGTCGCCGGCCGGAAAAGTTCCGTCATCTTCCTTGACAACGTAATACTCCAACTCGCCCATGGCTTGGAAATCCATACCGGTCACGCGGTTGAACTCGTGACAAGCCTTGTCCAAGATGTACTCCGGAGCACTCTCCAGCGGCTTGCCGTCCTTGTCAAAGAACGAGCAAAGCATCGTCACCGTCGGGATTTCGGCAAAGGGGTCGCGGAAAGCCGTGCTAAAGCGCGGCAACACATACAAGTCGCTGCTACCGGCCGAGATAAAGGGAAACAGCGATGAACCGTCGACTCTCTCGCCCAAGGTCAGAATAGTTTCGAGATAGGCCAAGTCGTTGATGACAAAATTCAGCGTCTTCAGGCGCCCGTCGGCTGCCGGGTACATGAAATTGACCATCTCTATGCCGTTGACCTTGATATAGGTAATTATGTCGTCGAGTTTAAAGTCCTCTTGAGCCTTGTGCAGCGACTGCACAAGGGCGTTCTTACTCATGGCTATGTTTTTTTCCATATTCGTAGTGTTTGGTTCTTATGGGGTTGACTTAGTCTGGCGACGCGCGCAGCGTCTAAATAGATAGTTTTTCGGCCTTAAAAGTACAAATACTTTCATTCACACAAGACCACAAAAGCAAGATTTAAGAAATTTTAATATAAAAATGCAGCTCGCATCAATCGCTCGTCCACATCGAACACAATCATCCAGATATCAAAAAAATCTCCCGTGCTTGTCACTTAAAAAATAATTCGCTAAATTTGCGCATAAAACGTTAGCGCCTAAGCATGTCGGCATCCGCCGCAAAACACGCCTGCGCCACAACATCCACACAAGCACAAACAACAATAGCACATAGAACTACAACATGAAACGCTACATTACAATCGCCGTAAGCGTGCTGTGCGCCACCCTCGGGGCATTCGCCCAATCAAAGACAGACGCCGCCACGCAACAAATTCTTGACGCTTACCGAAACAAGCAGCTCAATCCCGCGTCCAAAGTGATTATACCGGTCAATGCTCCGTTCGACTTCGAAAGCATCTCGCGCGCCACGCCTACTACGGCAGCCATAGTGCGCCTGAGCGATGGAGCCACCTTTGACGACCTACGTGCCGCAGGCCTCGAAGTAATCAGCACTGCCGGCGACGACATGGCCGTAGTGGTAGGCGACATCGAGGACATCATCGCAATGAACGATAATGCAGATGTACAAAGCTTCTCTCTGTCAGCACCGGCCAAGCCCATGCTCAACGAAACCCGCAAGCTCAACGGCGTCACCACAATACACAATGGAGAAGACCACCTGGACCAGCCATACAAGGGCAAAGGCGTCATATGCGGCATATACGACACAGGCATCGACCCCAACCACGTCAACTTTCTCACATCCGACCTCTCGAACACACGCATCAAGACGCTGTTCCACTTCTACTCCTCCAACGGTATGTTCAACAACTACACCGACTATGACGCAATAAGCCGGTTCTCCACAGATGTCACCTCCAGCACACACGGCACGCACACGCTCGGCATCATGGCCGGCTCGTTCAACCGTAGCGGAGGACGCACAGCCATCCTGACCTCGAACGGCAGCGTGCAAGTGCGCAGCACCATCAAAAATCCATACTATGGCATGGCTCCCGAAGCCGACCTCGCAGTAGCCTGCGGCGCACTTTATGACGCCAATACCTGCTCCGCTGTCAGCAAAATCGTAGACTACGCCGTCAAAAACGGACAGCCCGCTGTCATCAACCTCAGCATCGGACGCAAAAACGGCCCGCATGACGGAACAAGCAACTTCGGACAATATATGGAACGCCTCGGCAAAAAAGCCATCATCTGCATCTCGGCAGGCAACGACGGCGATGCTCCCATATCATTATCCAAACAGTTCAGCGCCTCGGACAAAGAGCTCAAAACCTTCTTCGTAAATGCAAACCCCGACACACGCGGAACAGCAGTCTTCAGCATCTGGGCTGACGACAACCGCGAGTTCACCGTCAAAGCCGTAGTATACAATAAAGTCACCAAAAAGATTGTCAACCAAGTTACACTCACAAGCACGCAAGGTATACTCGCCACCAGCAACTACACCGTTCCGTCATGCATCCACAGCAACGAATTCGATGAGGCTTACACTGACAGCTATATCAACTGCACATATAGCGACAACGCCTCCACCAATAAACGCTACTCGGCCAGCATCGATATGGTTCTCGGATACAACACCACAGCCAACGCCGACAAGCACCTCGTAGCCGGACTTATCATCGAAGGCAAAGACGGCGCCAAGGTACAATGCTCGCTCAATAACGTCTCCGGCGGATTTTATATGCAGTCGCTCGGCCAAAAAGGATGGTCAGACGGCAATGCCGACTTCACCATCAACGACCTTGCCTGCGGCAAAAACGTCATCGCTATAGGCGCTTACAACAACCGCAGTGGCTTCCCCACACTCAGCGGCAGCCTATACGGCTACAACGATCCGGCTCTCAACATCGCCGGCGCTATTGCACCCTACTCATCCTACGGTGTACTATACGACGGACGCAAACTTCCGCATCTCTGCGCCCCCGGCACCTGCGTAATTTCCTCCTACTCTAAATACTACACCGATGCAGGATATGTAGACACCGGCACCTTATCGGCCGAATACAACGACACCAAACACGACCGCAAGAGCTACTGGTGCCAAAGCACCGGCACATCCATGTCCTCGCCCGCATTCGCCGGAAGTATCGCTCTTTGGCTTCAGGTCAACCCGAAGCTCACCATTGACGAAGTCATCGAAATCGCCACAATGACAGCCACCAAAGATGAGCAGACCACAACAACCGGCAACGCCGTACAATGGGGCGCAGGCAAATTCAACGCCCTGGCCGGCCTCAAGGAAGTGATGAAACGCGTTGGAGTCAATGACATTCGCATCGACGAACAAGGCATACTTGTCACTCCCGCCGGAGCCAAGGCCTACGAAATCAGCGTCCCCGGAGCCAAGAACATCAATGTCCGCCTCGTGTCCATGACCGGCGCCATCATTCGCGACATCAATGCCACCGGCGACACATACGCCCTCGATTTGACAGACACACCCGCAGGCGTATACATCCTCAGCATCAACAACGGCGCATATGCCGAACGCATACTCGTACGCTGACATACAGACCGATACACCATTAGCACCAATCCCGCGATTGCAGAACATCTCATCTGCGGTCGCGGGATTGGCGTTTACCACAACACCGATATACCGCAACAACTATGCGCAACCACACACCACTATCAAGTAAAATCTTGACAGCCATCGCAATAGCACTGCTAAGCGCTGCATCCGAGACAACATCCTTTGCATCGGTGTTCGATGCGCGTACCACCGCCATATTGGCCGCCGACGCCGCCAAAGCCCGGCGCGCAAACGCCCGGTCGACAGCCGTCACACCCACGCTCTACTACCCGGTTATCATCGAAATAGACGACGACAGCGCACTCGACGACATTGACGCACTCGGAACCATAATATGGCGCCGCCGCGACAACATACTGCTCGGCTGCGTCCCCAGGCAAAATATCGCGCAGCTGCAAGACATCGCGCACGTATCATCCGCCTCCATAGGCGCTCGCCTTTCGCTGGCCTCGGACCGCTCGCGCCAATGGTCAAACGTAGCGCCCGTATACGACGGAACAGCCTCCGACAAATGCGGCACGCTGGACGGCAGCGGCGTCACCGTAGGATTGTGCGACATCGGCATCGATCCAAACCACATTGCATTCAGACACGACGGCGATGCAGCCGCACCGTCACGCATCAGCGTCGTCACCCATTACGTAGACAGCACAGCCCGGCGACTCATCGCCGACACACCCGAGGCAGTGGCCGCATGGGCCACTGACACCCCGGACGAAACACACGGCACACACGTCTGCGCAATCATGGCCTCCGGATACAAAGGCAACCCCTACCACGGATACGCCCCCGGAGCCGACATCGTGGCCACCACCAGCCAACTATACGACGTCGCTCTACTATGCGGCATCGAAGACGTCATCGAACGCGCCCAAAGCCTCGGCCAACCCGCCGTCGTCAACCTCTCCATATCATCGCTCATAGGTCCGCGCGACGGCACCGATGCCGTATGTCGATACATCGACAAATGCGCCCAAGACGCCGTGATATGCTTTGCCGCAGGCAATTACGGACAATCCAAATTCGCCATACACCACGACTTCACCACCCAAGCACCCACCGTCGGCACCATCATAGACAACCGCGTCACCTGGAGTGGAATGGACGTCAACGGATACACCGACATCTGGGGACATGACGACACCCCGCTGCAATTGCGCGTAATCATCTACGACTTCGACACCAAAGCCATAATATACCGCTCACCATGGCACGGCGGCCCGACCAACCCCCGAGGCACCGCCACACTCTCCGCAGGCACAGCCGGAGCCTGGAACGAAGGCACATACAGCTCCGAAAGCTCCATCACAATATCCTGGGACATCGACAGGCACAACGGACGCACGCACTTTGCCGTACTCTCGGACATGCACTCCCTATCCCTACGCCAATCCGGCCCGTGGTCACGATACTACTTCGGCTACGAAATCCAAGGGACACAAGGCGCATCCGTAGACATATACGCCGACGGGACACAAACATTTCTGCGCTCCTGCGGCATCCCGGGCATGAGCGAAGGCACCGCCCGAGGAGCGTTCAACAACCTCGCCTCACCATCCGGCGTACTCGCCATCGGCGGATACGACAACCGCGCCACCGTCCCCATGCTCGACGGCAGCGAAACAACATACAGCGGCATCAACCCCGGATACCCCATGCCATACACCAGCTACGGCAACACCTTCGACGGCAGACACATCCCCGACTTCTGCGCCCCCGCCAACACCGTCATCTCGGCCATGAGCCGCTACTACCGCGAAGCCCATCCCGAAGGTTACAAAGTCCTGACCGAAACCACCGCAGCCGACGGCACCCGATACGCATGGTACGACGAAGGAGGCACATCCATGGCCTCGCCCGCCGTCGCCGGCATCGTCGCACTCTGGCTACAAGCCGACCGCACGCTCTCGGCACAAGACATACGCGACATCGTCGCCCATAGCGCACGCACCGACCTCCCCGACCCCGCCAACCCCCGCTGGGGTCTCGGAGCCATCGATGCCGCCGCCGGCCTCAAGTACCACCTTGACCACCAAGGCATATCCGACATCAGCATCGACACCCCCGACATCCACCCCATCGCCACCCTCTATCACGACCTCCTCGGCCGTCCCCTCCCGGCCCCCGCATCCGCCGATATCACAAGGAAATCCGCATCCGCCAATTCCACATTCCACATTCCACATTCCACATTAATTATTCGCACCGACATCTACCCCGACGGCTCCCGCCGCACCACCCTCCTCCGCCGATAACCCCGAACAACTAAAAATATCGCGTTTCATTTAACCATTTCCAAAAGTAAGCAAATCAGACGCCACTCTAACGCAGAAAGACATAATACCATTTATAAAAGCGCTTCTGAAAAATGCGCACTGCGCACCGCAAGTTATTTGCATAACTTGCGGTGCGCAGTTCATTATCTGCATTTAGGATAAAACCGGTTATAATAAAAAAGCCCTCACCGAAGCGAGGGCATAGGAATAAATCCTTCGGCAATTACTGCCTTATTGCGATAAGATGTAGGATTTTACTTATCTTGCGACAAATTTAAGCCAATGCTTTGGGATATCCAAAAAAAGTTTGTAAATTTGGCATTATTTAACAAATCAACACTGTGGATGATTTGAGTAAGTTTAGAAATATCCCTAAAAACAATTTATATGGAAAATAACGAGAAAAAACGTATCCTCGGATTGGATACAGGCACAAATAGTATCGGATGGGCTGTTATAGACCGTCTTGGTGACCAATGCTCGCTGGTAGACAGCGGTGTGCACATATTCACCGAGGGTGTAAAGGAGGAACAAGGCAAAGAAGTGTCCAAGGCTGCGGAGCGCACATCCTATCGGGCAATGAGACGCGGCTTTTACAGACGTAAGCTACGAAAGATACGCCTCTTACGCATTCTGAGCGAGTTAGGATGGTGTCCCGCTTTGTCTCCCGAATTACTGTCGCAATGGCGACTGAAAAAAGTCTATCCGGCTACGCCAGAGTTTATGCAGTGGTTGGGAACCGATGACGACAACGCGATTACACCTTATCGATATCGAGTTATATGCCTGCACGAAAAATTGGATTTGACGCAGGAAGCCCAACGTTATATCCTTGGACGTGCGCTCTATCATATAGCACAACGCCGAGGATTTCGCTCGAACCGCAAGGATCAATCCAATGATGACGAAAAAGGTAAAGTCAAAGAGGCTATATCGGAATTGTCGCAGAAAATTAAGGATGAAGGCTGCGAATACCTTGCCGAATACTTCGAAAAACTTTACAAAGAAGGCAAAAGGATTCGCAATCAGTATACTTCTCGCGACAACCATTATGTCGAAGAATTCTATGCGATATGTCGCCGCCAGGAATTGGACGAAGATACCGTCAACCGCCTTGAGCACGTACTGTTTGACCAGCGCCCGCTCAAATCACAAAAACACACCGTGGGGCATTGTCTCTTCGAGCCGGCAAAGTCCCGCTGTCAGGCAAGCCATCCCGATTTTGAGGAAATGCGCATGCTGCAGACCTTAAATCAAATAAGGATGAAAACGCCAGATGATGATATGCTTCGCCCGCTTTGGGATGAGGAACGAGAAGCTATAATTCCGTTGTTCCAACGAAAATCCAAATCGAACTTTGATTTCGAGGATATAGCTAAGGAACTTGCCAAACCATATATCAAAAGGTATGGCAAGAAGTGCTACGGATACTACAAGACAGATGGCGACAAGGACATTCTGTTCAACTATCCGATGGATATGGGCATCTCCGGTTCGCCGTTCACAGCCGGAATGGTAGCCGCACTTGGACCGGACTGGAAAGCCGTTATCGATGCACAGTACGCAAAAGGTGAAGGCAAAAAACTCGACGACAAAGTGAATGACGTATGGCATGCACTATCATTTTTCGACAATGACGACAAATTGGAGGTCTGGCTCGAGACAAATCTCGGCATAGAAGCAGACACGGCAAAAAAGGTGGCCGGCATCAAGATGGTAAGTGCCTACGCATCCTTAAGCCACAAGGTGATACGCAAGATTCTGCCGTATATGCGTGGAGGCATGATATATTCGTATGCCGTAATGCTTGCCAATATAGATGCCGTACTGCCGGCATATGTTCGAGATAACGACGACATGCGCAAGGCGGCGGTAGATATGGCCGTCGAATGCCTCAACGAGTACGACAAGAAAACTTGCGAGTGTACCATGTACCAATGGCTCAAGAATTTCCTTGCCGAGAAATACCATATAGACCACAAAACGCTGAACCGCCTATACCATCCGTCAGACCTCGAGACATATCCTCATGTTCGACCTGACGAACAAGACCGTATGCGCCTGGGCTCTCCGCGTATATCTTCGATACGCAACCCGATGGCAATGCGCTCGCTGCATCGTATTCGTCACGTGGTCAACGCCTTGTTGGACAAGGGCATGATTGACCGCGACACCGAGGTGCATATCGAGCTCGGCCGCGAACTTAACGATGCAAATATGCGAGCTGCAATAAGGCGGCAGAACAAACTCAATGAAAGTGAGCGTGCCAAAGCCAAAGCTGCGCTCAAAGAACAAGGAATCAATAACGCGTCCGAAACAGATATTGACAAATATATACTCTGGGACGAACAACACAAGAAATGTCTGTACACCGGCAAACAAATCGGATTTAGCGACATCTTCGGGCCTGATTCTAAATATGACATCGAGCACACAATACCGCGCAGTCGCGGCGGAGACAGCACTATGGAGAACCTCACGCTCTGCGATTCGCGCTTCAATCGCGATGTGAAGAAGACAAGGCTCCCGAGCGAACTGGCCAATGCAGACGAAGTGATGCAGCGAGTGGCATTTATGAAAGAAAAGGCCGACGACTTGCAGAAACAAATCCGCCGCTGCCGCACAAATGCGTCTATGGACAAGAGCCAAAAAGACCGCATAATCCAAAAACGACATTCGTTGGAACTGCAGCAGACTTATTGGCGCAATAAATACCGCCGGTTTGGAATGACCGAAGTGCCCGAAGATTTCAGCCGCCGTCAGGGCGCCACTGCAGGTATCGTGGCTCGATATGCACGATTGTTCTTAAAGTCCCTATTCGATGATGTATCTATCGTCAAAGGTGCTGCAACGGCCGACTTCCGCAAAGCATGGAAACTGCAGAGCACAGATGAGAAAAAATCTCGCGACAACCATACGCACCATCAAGTGGATGCAGTCGTAATTGCGTGCATCGGCAAAGGTGACTACCAACGTCTTGCGGCCTCGTACCATCTGAACGGATACGCCGACAGAGAACGCCCGTCAGTGCCCGAACCTTGGGAAAATTTCGTGGATGATATGCGGCGCATACAGGCCGAAACCTTAATATCATACGACTTCACAGACAATGCTCCGAAACAGGTGCGCCGCCGTATCAGGTTCACCGGCAGCCATCATATAAAAGGCCCTAAACCATCACACATATCCGAAAGCGATACGGCACGTTTGCGCTTACATATGGATACTAATTACGGTGCCATCGAACATGACGGCGAAGTGAAATATGTCGTGCGAAACTCGATAGGATCTCTAAAACAGAAGGATATCAAAGACATTGTCGACTCGGTTGTGCGGCAAAAGGTACAAGAAGCTTATGACGCCAAAGGCGATGTTGCTTTCTCCGAGCCTATATGGATGAACGAGGCCAAGGGCATACAGATCAAAAAGGTAAGATGCTATGCTCCGAACGTTACACGTCCGCTCAACATCCGCAAGCACCGCGACATATCGCGGCACGAGTATAAGAGAACCGGACACTTCATAAACGACGGCAATTATTGCATTGCCATATACGAGCAAGTTCTGCCGGAAGGATCTACCGCTAAAGCCAAACGATCGTTCCGTATCGTCAATAATCTGGCCGCGGCATCTCACTTCAAGTTAGGCAACCGCACCAACCGCACCGAGCTATATCCTCTCGTGGACGAGAATGGCTATCGGCTCAAAGCTGTATTGCATCAGGGCGATTCGGTACTGCTCTATGAAAAATCGCCGGAGGAGATATACAATGCCTCCGCCGCCGAACTATGTCGTAGGCTGTATGTGGTAGCCGGAATAACATCAATGGTCATTTCAAATAACAAATATGGCCGGTTACAATTACGTCACTCGCAAAACGCAGGTAAATACGAAAGTGGCAAAAATGGAGCATATACTGCAGGCGAGAATCTCCGGCCTACAATCACAATGCTTCATACGCAGCTCAACGCCCTCATCCAAAATCAGGACTTCACCATCGATGTGCTCGGCAAAATCAAGTTTCTGAAACATGATTAAGCAGACCATCGTAATATCGACGCCACGTCGTCTGTCTCTGCGAAACCACTTATTAGTAATCGCAGGGGCGGACGGCGAGGAGTCGATTACGCGCCCGGTCGCCAATATCGGAATCTTGATATTGGAGGACACGGTGACGACCGTAACCCTACCTCTCCTGAACGCTCTTGCCGCTGCAAATGTGATGGTTGTCATTTGCGATGGGAAGCATTGCCCGGCGACAATTGTTACACCGCTCGAAGGAAATACTACTCAAAGTGAAGTACTGAGAGCGCAATGCCAAATGACCCTGCCGCAGCTCAAACAGGCGTGGAAGCAGATCATTACGGCAAAGATTGCCAATCAAAAGCGGGTTCTCGACCTCTGCGGACTGGATGGCGACATTCTGTCGCCGCACGTACGCAATGTACTCAGCGGCGATACCACCAATCGAGAAGGTGTGGCCGCCCGGCTTTATTGGAGGGAAATGTTCGATGAAGCCTTTGTCCGCGACCGCGAAGGAGATGGCATTAACGCCTTACTTAATTACGGATATGCCATACTGCGAGCTGCAACCATCCGCGCTCTGATAGGTTCGGGAGTATCTCCTGCTTTCGGCATCTTCCATCGCAACCGCTACAACGCCTTCCCTTTGGCGGACGACGTTATGGAGCCGTTCAGACCCTTTGTCGATATAGTTGTGTATGAACTATGGAAACAAGGCCAAGCCACCATCAATAAAAAAACCAAGTCGCGGTTGCTTAAAGTCTTGACCTGCGATGTATTGTGCGGCGATGTGATGCGACCTCTTATGCTGGCGCTATCATCTACTACGGCATCGCTCAGCTCGTACATACTACGCAAATCTCAAGTTCTAACTCTACCACAAATTCCATGACACACAACCGAATAAATGCTTATCATATCATGTGGCTATTTTTATTTTTTGATCTTCCGGTCTGTACCAAGCAGCAGCGGAAGCAGGCGACCAAGTTCCGCAAAGACATCGAGGCTTTAGGCTTTAAGATGATGCAGTTTTCGGTATATGTGTGCCACTGTCCCTCATATCAGCACGCGGATGCCCTAATCGACAAGGTTACACACTTCTTTCCCGATGAGGGGAATGTGAAAATCCTCTCAGTGACAGACAAACAATTCTCTAAGATATACAATTATTGGGGTAAGCCCGAAAGTTCTAAGACCTCACGAATTAAAGATTCAAAAATTCCCGTTCAACTTCAACTGGAGTTTTATTGATTTTCGCCGACGTCAGCGCTCTATGGTTTGCAAAAAATGCGTACCTTTGCCACAGAACACAAGCCTACACGACGTTTTCTATCCCGCACATGCACTATATACCCCTTTGTATTAGTGAATTACGCTGCGATAGTTGCGGTTTGATGTAGGATTATAATGATATACAACCGCCATCCTGGAAGGCACACCCCTGGCAAAGTTGCGGTTTGATGTAGGATTATAATGATATACAACAACTGGACTACGGTGGCTATTATCCAGAATGTTGCGGTTTGATGTAGGATTATAATGATATACAACAAATGTTCGTGCGGCTTGGCCGTAAGTGAAGTTGCGGTTTGATGTAGGATTATAATGATATACAACTTCTGGCCAATAGTATTCATCCCAAGACTCGTTGCGGTTTGATGTAGGATTATAATGATATACAACCCAGATGTTTGATAGGCCTGATGTCGGAATGTTGCGGTTTGATGTAGGATTATAATGATATACAACGTATACGGTCACTTTTTCCGCAGACCAAGAGTTGCGGTTTGATGTAGGATTATAATGATATACAACTTTTGGGTGTGCAGCGCTGGCGCGCTGCACGTTGCGGTTTGATGTAGGATTATAATGATATACAACAAGAAGTACTCCCCGGTGATGCTTTCAAGGGTTGCGGTTTGATGTAGGATTATAATGATATACAACACTATATTGGATACGCTTGACTGGTCTTTAGTTGCGGTTTGATGTAGGATTATAATGATATACAACGGATGGATGGCAAACGAATACCGCACACCCGTTGCGGTTTGATGTAGGATTATAATGATATACAACTGTGTTATAAAAAAATATAGGGGTACGGGGTTGCGGTTTGATGTAGGATTATAATGATATACAACTGAACTCCAATTCATAATTTTCAAATATTAGTTGCGGTTTGATGTAGGATTATAATGATATACAACAAATATTTGAAAGTCAGATTTTTATGCGCGTTGCGGTTTGATGTAGGATTATAATGATATACAACAGGTGAAACATCATCGAACAACTGATTTATGTTGCGGTTTGATGTAGGATTATAATGATATTATTGGTGTCCGGTAAATGTGTTTACTCGGCTATTTTGAGTGATTTTATGCAT